>VOFD01002486.1_pt1 | contig 24366 bp, 26 predicted proteins | sample 5384101 | NCBI WGS metagenome assembly VOFD01 (sample SAMN12384723, study PRJNA508395) | human gut metagenome | isolation source: healthy gut C | host: Homo sapiens
CTGGCGCATTACGCCGTGGAACTGAACCGCCGCATGGCGCAGCTTGAAGCCGATATCCGCAGCGAAGCGGGCGAGCCGTCGCTCAACATCAACTCGGCACGCCAGCTGGGCGAGGTGCTTTTCGCCAAAATGCGCATCGCCGAGAAGCCCAAGATGACGCGCACGAAGCAGTTCAGCACCGACGAAGAGTATCTGCAAACATTCGCGCACAAACACCGGATCATCGACCTGATCCTCGAATACCGCGGCGTGAAGAAGCTCCTGTCGACCTACGTCGAGGCACTGCCGCAGCTGGTCAACCGCCGCACGGGGAAGATCCATACCTCGTTCAACCAGGCCGTGACGGCTACCGGACGGTTGTCGTCGACCAATCCCAACTTGCAGAACATTCCGATCCGCGACGAGCTGGGCAAGCCCATTCGCCGCGCCTTCATCCCGTCGGACGACGACCATGTGCTGCTGTCGGCCGATTACAGTCAGGTCGAGCTGCGCCTGATGGCGCATCTGAGCGGCGACGAGGCGCTGATCGCGGCATTCGAGCACGGCGAGGACATCCATGCCGCGACGGCCGCGCGGCTCTTCGGCAAACCGATCGATGCGGTGACGGGCGACGAGCGGCGCAAGGCCAAGACGGCCAATTTCGGCATCATCTACGGCATCTCGGCCTTCGGGCTGAGCCAGCGGCTCGAAATTCCCCGCAAGGAGGCCAAAGAGATCATCGACGGCTATTTCGCCTCCTACCCCAAGGTGAAGGAGTATATGGAGCATGTGGTCGAGCGGGCGCGCGAGGTGGGTTACGTGACGACGATCTTCGGGCGGCGGCGTTACCTGAACGACATCGCGTCGCGCAATGCCGTGGCGCGCGGGCTGGCCGAACGCAATGCCGTCAACGCCCCTATTCAGGGCAGTGCGGCCGACATCATGAAGATAGCGATGGTGCATATCGCCGAAGCGTTCCGCCGCGAAGGAATCCGCTCGCAGATGATTTTGCAGGTGCACGACGAAGTGGTGATCGACACGCTGCGCAGCGAGTTGGACCGCGTGCGCGAAATCGTCACCGAGGCGATGGAGCAGGCGGCGCATCTCAAAGTGAAACTGATCGCCGAATGCGGTGTGGGCGAGAACTGGCTCGATGCACATTGATCCGGCGGCGTGCGTCCGGCATCCCCTTCTCCGATAGAAAGCCCCCTGCCGCAATGCTGCGGCAGGGGGCTTTCTATCGGCTGCGGCGCTCCGTCAGCGGACGACGTGCGCCGTCCGTTTGAGCGGTGCGGCTGGTGTTACGGCACGCAGCATGACCGGTGTACTTTGTGTTCCGGCGTCGGCGGTCACGAATCCGAGGTCGCTGATCGGGGAAACGCCGCTGAGAGAGGGCGTGATGCTCTTGCGGAAGACGGGGCCATAGTGGCCTTCGGCATCCTGCGCCACGGCGAGGATATAGGCCTTCGCGTTCCAAGTGAGGCCGTAGCGGCGCTCTTCTCCGTCGGGGGTTCCCTGTGTCACGAGGTATTGGATCAGCAGGTCGTCGGTGTAGAGTTCCGTGTCGCCCACGTCGGTGCCCGTGTAGAGCGTGTACCATTTGACGGCGTCGGCCGAATGGAGGACCTTGGCGGGGAGGTAGGCTTTGTTGTTGTAATTCTTATAGGTCACGTCGTCGATTGCGTAAAGTTCGCTGCCGTTGTAGTATTTCTCGAATTCGACGGTGGCGGTAGCAGTCGATACGACGGCGGCTTCGGTGGTGAAAGCGGGGCTTACTGCCGGTGTGGCCGTGGCATTGCCTGCGGCGTCGACGCAGGCCGCCCACACGTAGTAGGTCGTGGCGGGTTTGAGCTGCTCATAGTCGAACCACTGGTCGCCGCGCACGCCGATGACCGAAACGACCTCCTCCGGCGTGGTGAAGAAGTCGTCGATCTGGCCTTTGATGTAGTCGGCCAGATAGCTCCGGATGCCCTCGGCGTTGCCGCCGTATTTCTTATATTCGGCGTCGGTGACGATGTCCCAGATGTAGCGGACGCTCTTGTCGGAGGGTTCGACCTGAATCGAAGCGCTGCGCGCCGTGACGCCGGAAATGTCGAAGGCGAAGGTGTTGGCCGTGGGATCGCCCTCCGGATCGGTAGTGAACTTGTGTTTGGTCAGTTCGGTCGCAGCCGCTCCGTCGGCATAGCCGAATGCCAGCACATAGTAGTCGGTGCCGGGGACGAGCGTGCCGAAGTCGCCGCTCGACGTAATGGTCGTAGGGCCCGTGTAGGTGAACCATTCGGCCATGGAGCCGTAGAGATTGAGTATCTCGGAGATAATCGCGTCGTCGGTCATCGCATCGCAGACGGCAGCCTCCTTCACCTCGGCGAAGTAGGGGACTTCGGCCGCCAGCGGCGTGATGTCGATGACCGTGTTGTCGAAGCTCTTCTCCTTGACCTCGAAGGTGAAGGCCGCAGGCCCTGCGGGCGGTTCGACGGCGAAGGCCTCGCTCAGGGCGATGTCGCCCGTGAACTCCTTGCCGTCGTATCCCGCCACGACGATTTTGTAGGAGGTGACGGGCGTGAGCGTTTCGGCGATAGTGAACTCCTCGGTGCCGGTGTGGAGCCGTTCGTCGAGGTCGTCGAGCGACGCGATCTGCCTGAGCAGCGTGGCGGTGGGGATTCCCAGCAGCGACGCCTCGCTGTGGATGCCGCAGTAGTAGGTCGCCGTTTCGTCGGAGGGCGTGACCTTCACCGCAGCTCCTTGTTCGGAGGTTTCTCCGAGGGCAATAGTGTAAGTTACAGGCTCTTTTACGGGCGGATCACCCCCCCCCTCGGGGTCGGGGTCATTGGTTTCGGAACAGCCGCCCGAAGCGGATAACAGGATTGCGGCCGTGAGAAGCCGGAGCAGAGAAAGCGATTTTTTCATACTGAACATTGAATAAAGGGTGAGAAATGTTCCATAAAGGTAAGAAAAAATATCGGAACGAAAAGAGAAATCCCGGAATCGGGCGACTCGGGGATTTCTTGGTTAGGTTAGTTAGGTTAATGAGATGCGGAGATTTCCGCTTTGTGTAAGACAAAAATAAAGAGGATTTTTCAATAATCCAAATATTTCGTAATGAATTTATCGATAAATCCGTTCTTTTCCGACAAATCGTATCGAAATTTTTTAAATACGGATTAAATTATAATTTTTTAAAATCTGTTTCGGCAGCGTGCCGGCGACCTTCGCCGAGCGTGGGGAGACGGCACGCTCCGGATACGCGCAACGGCCGGGAATCATCGTTCCCGGCCGTTGCGCTCGATTTCGTGTGTTTCAGGCTTTCGCCGCTGCGATTTCGGGAGTAGGCTTCAATTCGGCATTGTGCCGGCTGCGATAGGTCGCCGGCGTCATCCCGTATTCCTTCTTGAAGAGCTTGATGAAATGCGACGTGTTGGGAAACGCGCACTCGCTGCCGATCTGCGAAATGGACTTCGAGGTCGAGATCAGCAACATGCGCGCGTGCATGAGCCGCTGGCGGATGAACCACTGGTGCGGCGGCATCAGGAACACCCGTTTGAACTCCTTCTTGAACGAAGTGAGCGACCGGTTGCAGAGCGCGGCCAGTTCGTCGATCGAAATATCGTCGAAAATGTGGTCGTACATCAGTTGTTCGAAATTCTCCTTCGCCGTGTCGATGTTGCCGAGGATCTTGCTGCGCAGACAGCATTCGTCGTGCGAGACGATCAGGTAGACCAGTTCGGTCATCTTGATGTTTTCCGCCGTTTCGTCGTGGAGGAACCCTTCGCCGCGGAGGTAGTTGGCCGTATTGCTGAAAAATCCTTTCAACAGTTGCCATGCCGGCGTCGAAACGGCGTTGGCGCCCTGGCATTCGGGACATGCGTGGTTGTAGGAGATGTTCAATCCGTAGGTGAGGTTGAGGTACATCAGGATCTTGTGCAGATCCGCCGGTTGGTAGTAGAAGAGAATCTGTTCGAAGGTATTGCTTTCGTCGGGCACCTCTTCGGTGTAGTGCGTGCCGATTCCGAGGAAGAATACGTCCCCTTTCGAGATAGTCTGCCGTTTGTCTCCGTTATAAATGTGCTTCTCTCCGCGGACGATATATCCGATCGCATAACGCGACAGCGTGTGCGACTGGACTCCGTTGTGGAAATGCTCGACGAATTTCACGATCATCGGTAAACCGGAGCTGTGGCGTTCGTAATTTGCCATAAGATTTAATTTTAATTACAACTACTTAAAAGAGGCTCTCCATATGCTTGCAAGACAAATGTATAATAAAACATTGTATTATACAATGCGTAATTGTATAAATGTATCGCCAAACGATACAAAAATCCATATTTGCTACTATTGAGACTTTTCGTGTCTCTATATCAGGCCGAGAACGAGGCTCAGTAAAATAAGAACCGTATAGAACATCGATGCGGCCGCACTGTTGAATTTGGTCAGCACGACGGGGATGAGCGTAGCTGCGGCCGGTGCCGCAAGGGTCAGTGTAACCGGTGAAGAATACGGTACAAAATAGATGCCGGCCACGACGCACAAGACGTATAAATTGTAAAAAAGGATATTACGCGGTTTGGTTTTCAGCGTACGGATATCCAGCAGGACGCCGGCGGCAGAACAGATCAGCAAAAAGAAAATCACTCCCCATGCGATGAGCGAAAAGAGCGTATTCCGTCGAAAAATCGGTATCCCGAATCGCTCGTTATCGCCGCTGCGACCTGCCGTACGGGGCCGTCGAATCTCCCGCCTGCCGCCCAATGGATGAAACCGGCGAAAAAGAGCGGCAGGATCGCGCCTGACAGCGCGACGACCGCTTCGCGCAGCGTGCGCCGGAAAAGCAGGACGACGAGCGGGATGAGCAGCAGCAGCCCCGCGCCCGGCGCATAGAGCAGCGGGATCAGCCCCACGTAGAGCGATCCCCGAAACATCCGGTCGAAACAGTAGTGGCGGTGAAAACTGTTGTAGTAGTTGCGCGATGCGAGTGCCAGCAGCAGCAGCGTGAGGCTCTGCGTCAGGTAGTCGCTGCTCAGCAGAACGCCGCAGCTCACGACGCCGAAGAGCGGCATGGCCAGGAAGCAGCGGGTCGCGTAGAGTTCGGCGCGGACGCTGCTGCGGCCGATGAGGAATCCGGCCACGAAGAGCATGACGATGCTCGCTGCCGCCGACAGCAGCGGCCATGACAGGCGGAACGCTGCGGTATAGTATCCCAGCGGGGCGCTGACGGCCGGAATTTCGCCGGCGAAACGTTGTGTGACCCATGCGCGCACGAATGCGACGATCACGACCACGAGGAACGTGAAGGTCGCTACGGGAAGCGGTTGCCGGATGATGTCGCCGAATTTCATACGCAGACAAAAGTAGCGAAAAATGACGAATGGTCGCAAATAATTCGTAACTTTGTTCCTCCTCGGATCCATCTGCGGGGCGATCGGAAGATGTTGGAAACCTGTTATCAGTACGAACGGATCGAAGCCGGCTGCGACGAAGCGGGCCGGGGGTGTCTGGCCGGTGCGGTCTTCGCGGCGGCCGTGATTCTGCCGCCCGATTTCCACGATCCGCTGCTCAACGATTCGAAGCAGATGAGCGAGCGCAACCGCGACCGGCTCCGGCCGATCATCGAACGCGAGGCGGTGGCGTGGGCCGTCGCCGCCGTCCCGCCCGAGCGCATCGACGAAATCAACATCCTCAACGCCTCGTTCGAGGGGATGTGTCGGGCGGTCGGGGAGCTGCGCACACGCCCCGAATTTCTCGCCATCGACGGCAACCGCTTCCGTTCGTCGCTCGATATTCCCTATCGGTGCATCGTCAAGGGCGACGGCAAGTACGCCGACATCGCGGCGGCGTCGGTGCTGGCCAAGACGCACCGCGACGAGTATATGCGGCGGTTGGCCGAAGAGTTTCCTCAGTACGGCTGGGCGAAGAACAAGGGCTACCCTACGCGCGAACACCGTCTCGCCGTGAGTCGTTACGGGGTGACGCCCTATCACCGGCTGACGTTCAATCACGAATCGGGGCAGCTGGAACTTTTCTGATCGGGTCGGCCGGGGATGTGCGGCTACCCTATTTTATCGTATTTCGAGGAATCGGACAGACAGACGATCGGCGTGGGAATGCGGACGCTGTTGTTTCACCCGCTTGTGCTGCGTGGCCGCTTCTGCAAGAGGGGCGGGCGGGACGGCTGCGGTTGCGGAAAAGGAACGGGTTCCATCGCCGAAGGGCAGGTCTGTGCGCACGGTCCGAGTTCGGGTGCGGTCGGGCACGGCGTTCCGCCGGCATATGGCCGCTCCGTGTCGCGGAGCAATCTCGACGGGATTCGAGCCGCTCCGGTCGGGACAGCGCGAGTTCTTCCGAACGATGGTGCGGATGTGATCGCGGCATATAAAAAACGATCCGATGCAGCTGCATCGGATCGTTTTCGTATAGGATCGGGAATTTAATATCCCATCGACTTCGAAGCGGCGTAAGAGAGCTTCAAGGCGTTTGCCCGGCGAAGTTCCTGCTTCACGTCGGTGATGATACCCATTTTCGTCTGGTCGTCGGCTTTCAGACATACGGTCATCAGCGCACGGTCCGACTCGCTGAGTTTGTCGCGCTCGGCGGCGATGAAATCCAGAATATCCTTCTCCGTACGATACGAGTCGTTGAGCTGGATACGGGGCGCCGTACCGAATTTCTTCTGCATGGCCGGCGTGGGCTGGCCGATGTGGATGAAGCTGACGAGCGACTTCTTCTCCAACTTCTGCACTTCGGTCGCGGTCGGAAGCTTGTAGCGAACCAACAACTCCTGATCGCGCATCGTGGTCGAAACCATGAAGAAGAACAGGATCATGAAGATCACGTCAGGAAGCGATGCTGTCGAAATCGGGGGCAGATCTTTGTTGCCCTTCTTTTTCATTACTGCCATACTACTTCTTTATGTTACGCGGTTCCGCCTCCGAGATTTTCAGCGGAACCGCCTTGGTTAATATATTTCGCTGATCTTCGTTCAGATCTTCGAATTTCACTCCGAACTTGCGCATGGCCACCTCGTTGCGCACCTCGTTGAAGGCGCGTGTAAGCTCGTTCTGCACCATGATGTAGGTTTCGTAACTGGTGCCGCGGTCCGTCTGGAGGGAGATCACGCCCAGGCTGACGGGATAGTTCCACTTGCTGCCGTCGGGAAGTTCGAACTCCTTCACCTCTTTTTCGGGGAGATTTTCGTCTTCCATCGGATTGAGGATAAACTCCTTGGCCTTGTCTTTCAGCTGGTGGATGTCCATTTGCTGGCCGCCCGCCATGATGTTGTTACCTTTCGAAACGAATACCAAGAGAAGGTTGCGTTCCTTCACCTTGACATCCTCCTGTTTCTGGTTGGGATCGGGCATCGGCGGCAACACGCGCACCAGACCCGTATCCGTGTTCATGGTAGTGGCGACAAGGAAGAAAATCAGCAGCAAGAAGGCGATGTCGGCCATCGAGCCGGCATTGATCTCCTGTACTTTTCTTTTATCTCCTGCCATTGTTTACTCCTCTCTTATTTGAATAATTTCGCAACTTCCGAATAGAGGGCTACCACGATGGCTGCTCCCATGGCGATATAGGCTACCAGAATGCTGCAATCGGCGATCACCGTCGCTGTGTGCGGGAAATAGCCGCCGTCCGAGAAGTTCGGAATCAGAATGTCGCGTCCGGCTGCGACGAAATACGAGGCGAGCACGACTACGACCACCAGGCCGAGTGAAAGCAGAGTCCCCTTGATTCCGGCCGGATTCTTCATCATGCCGTAAACGGCACAGAAGATCACCGAGCAGATAGCCAGCACCATCAGCACGTAACCCCAGACGAGGTTTGCGCTGATTGCTGCCTCCGATCCGCCGGTAAAGATAGCGTAAGCCATCATTACCACCGTGATGGCCATCAGCACACCCAGCAATATGTTCAATATCTTTTTCATAATTTTCGGTTAACTCTTTTTACAGGTCTTGATTATTTCTTGTAAGCCGTCAGCATGTCCATCAGGACGATCGAAGTATCCTCCATCTCGTTTACGAGGCTGTCGATCTTAGCTACGATGTAGTTATAGAACAGCTGGAGAATAACGGCTGCGATAAGACCCATAAGAGTAGTCAACAGAGCGACCTTGATACCGCCGGCAACCAGCGTCGGGGAGATATCGCCGGCAGCCTGGATGGCGTCGAACGCCGCGATCATGCCGACAACGGTACCCATGAAGCCCAACATGGGCGAAAGGGCGATGAACAGGCCGATCCACGACAGACCCGACTCCATGAGACCCGTCTGAACCGAACCGTAGGATACGACCGACTTCTCGACGGCGTCGAGACCCTGGCCGTAGCGCGACAGACCCTGATAGTAGATCGAGGCGATCGGGCCGCGGGTGTTGCGGCAAACCTCCTTGGCAGCCTCGACGCCGCCGTTCTTGAGCGCCTCTTCGATCTGTGCGAGGAACTTCTTCGAGTTGATGGTCGAGAGCGACAGGTAGAGAATACGCTCGATAGCGATAGCCAGACCGATCACCAAGCAGAGGAGCACCGGAAGCATCCACTCCCAGCCGCCTTCGAGGAACTTCTGCATCATGACGTGGTGCATCGACTCGCCTGCGATCGTGGCTTCGGCGTCGACATCGGCGACGGTCGTCGTTTCGGCAACGGCTGCCTGCTCGGTTGCGGCTCCTTCGTTTGCGTTGTCCTGAGCGAAGGCATCAACAGTGCCAAGCGAGAACATGGCCACTGACAGAATCAAAAAAAGTTTTTTCATACGATTAATTAATTAATAAAATTTGTTTAGTGTTTTTTGCTATTGCTTGCTGTTGTTTTAAGTTCGGTTTTGGGTCTTATTCCGTCAATTTTTTTCGGTTATTTTTCATTTTCCGTCCGTTTTCGCCCGAAATGCTTCGTTCCACCGGTTTCAGGCAAGTTTCCCGTTACATGACGACTCTGCCTGACAAAAATCTGAGAATCAATATTTTGTCTTGCGTTTCGTCTGGTCTGCAACCGGTGAGTCTTTCATTTTGGCAGCTAAACTGTGCGAAATATAGAAAAAAAAAATTCGGTTTATGCAATGCCGGCATCGGTAAATTCTCCGCGCAAAGCGTGTCGCAGAAGTCGCTGCGTCCGTTCTGCGGGGAGATTTTGCCCCAGCACGTACATCAGTTTGGCGACGGCCGCTTCGGTGGTGATGTCGTGGCCGCAGATGACGCCGGCCTCCTGCAACTGCCGGCCGGTTTCGTAGAGCTCCATGGCGACCCTGCCGCCGCTGCACTGCGTCACGTTCATGACGAGCAGGCCCCGTGCGACGGCTTCGCGCACGGCGCGGATGAATTCCGGTGCCGTGGGGGCGTTGCCGGCGCCGTAGGTTTCCAGCACTACGGCCCGCAGCCCTTCGATCGAGAGCATGGCGCGGAGCACCTGTTCGCGCAGACCGGGAAAAAGGCGGATGACCAGCACGCGGTCGTCCAGTGCTGCGGCGACCCGGAGTTCGGCGTCGGCGTGTGCCGGGCGGTGGATGTAGTCGCGGTGGAAGGTGATATTGACGCCCACTTCGGCCAGCGCCGGATAGTTGTAGGAGCGGAATGCGGCGAACTCCTCGGCGCTCTGCTTGACGGTGCGGTTGGCGCGGAACAGCCGGTTCTGGAAGTAGAGCGACACCTCGGGCACGAGCGGCCCCTCCGCGTCGTGCGCAGCGGCGATTTCGATCGCCGTGATGAGGTTCTCGCGTCCGTCGGTGCGCAGTACGCCGATCGGGATCTGGCTGCCGGTGAAGACGACCGGCTTGGCGAGGTTCTCCAACAGGAAACTCAGCGCCGAAGCGGTGTAGGACATCGTATCGGTGCCGTGCAGGACGACGAATCCGTCGTAGCGCGCGTAGTTGTCGCGGATGAGCTCCGCCAGATGGAGCCACAGCGCCGGAGTGACGTTCGACGAGTCGATGACCGGCGTGAGCGACTGCACGTCGATGCGTACCTGCAACGAACGGATCGCAGGAAATTCGTCGTAGATGCCGCGGAAGTCGAACGGCACGAGCACACCCGTGGCGGGATCGGTCTTCATGCCGATCGTTCCGCCGGTATAGATGATGAGGATGGAGGAGAGCATATCGTTTTCCTTTGCTAATCTAAGGTTTCTATCAGGAAGCTCACGGGCCGGAAACCGTCGTTGCACGATATCATGGCCGAGGCGGGGTTCTTCATCCAGCCGTCGTAGAGGTCGCGTCCGCCGTGCGCGAGGGTCATGACGAAGGGCGAGAGCGTCTGCCACGCGCTTTCGCAGAGCCCGTCGGGGCGCTGCCAGCCGTCGGCGACGAAGACCTGTCCCTCGCGCATGTCGCATGCATGGTCGATCGGGTTTTCGTAGCGTTCGATCAGGTCGCGGTGGCAAACCTTGCGGACGACCGTGATTTTTATCTTTTTCATCGTCGTTCTGTATTCTTTTCCGTGTAACGGATGCCGAACAGCGCTTCGGCGTTGACCGTCGTCGCGGCGGCGACCGTTTCGGCGGCGAGGCCTTTGAGCTCGGCGATCTTGTCGCAGACCAGCCGCACGTAGGCCGATTCGTTGCGTTGCCCGCGGTAGGGTGCGGGCGTCAGGTAGGGGCAGTCGGTTTCGAGTACGATCCTATCGAGCGGCATCGTGCGGACGATCTCGGCCACGCCGCTCTTTTTGAATGTCACCGTACCGCCGATGCCGAAGCGGAAATCGCCGCAGCCGCACAGCCGTTCGAAGGCGGCGGCACCCTCCGAGAAGGCGTGGAAGACGCCCCGCAGCCGACGGCCGTCGGCGCGGGCGCGCTCCGTCTCGGCTTCGATGATCCGGCACATGTCGTCCCACGCCGCGCGGGTGTGGATCGCTACGGGCAGGTCGAATCGTGCGGCCAGCCGCAGCTGGGCGACGAAGGCCTCGGTCTGCTGGGCGACGAAGGCGTCGCTCCAATAGTAGTCCAGCCCGATTTCGCCGATCGCGCAGAAGCGGATGCCTGCGGGCGGGTCGAGCAGGTAACGATCCACGCGGGCCAGCTCTTCGCGCCAGGCGGGGTTGTCGTTGACCGACGTGGGGTGCAGCCCGATCATCGGGAAGCAGTATTCGGGGTGGCTGCGGCAGAGGTCGAAGAGCCGGCGGTCGCTCGCGGTGTCGATGGCGGGCAGCAGCAGCGCCGCGACGCCGGCCTCGCGGGCCCGTGCGACAGCCGCTTCGCGGTCGTCGTCAAACTCCGGTTCGTAGAGGTGTGAGTGGGTATCGATCAGTTTCATCGTGCGCGGTTTATCGGATTCGTTGAATTTCTTTCTTCGTTTTCCCGCCTCGGCATAGCCCGAACAAAATTCGGTTCTGCACTCGGCTTATCGAAAACGTTCGTAACGGTTGCCGGGCAGCTGCCGGACCGCCTGCGAGAGTTCGAGCCCCATGAGCAGGACGCTCAGCGCGGCGTAGTCGCGGCCGCTCGCGGCGATCAGTTCGGCCAGCGTGCGGGGTTCGTCGCCCAGCAGCGACAGCACCTCCCGCTCCTCGGCCGTCAGTTCGGGCGTGGGTGCGGGAGCGGTCTTTTCGTCTCGGGAGAGCGCGAACTCCCATTGCAACTCTTCGGCGATGTCGTCCGCCGAGCGGATCAGAAGCGCCTTGCGGTTGCGGATCAGTGAGTTGGTGCCGAACGAGTTGGCATCGGTCGTTCGTCCCGGAGGCGCCATGACCGTGCGGTCGTATCCGTCGGCGTAGTGCGCCGTGGCGAGCGATCCGCCCGAGGCGGGCGATTCGATGACTACCGTGCCGGCACTCAATCCGGCGATAATACGGTTGCGTGCGAGGTAGAACGTTCCCCGCTGTTTGCTCTGCGAGTGGAGTTCCGAAATCAGCGCCCCGCCCCGTTCGATCATGTCGAGCGCTACGGAGGTGTGCTGCGCCGGTGTCACATCGGGCAGCGGGTTTGCCAGTACGCCCACGGTCGGGATTCCTGCCGCCAACGCCGCACGATGGCAGGCCACGTCCACCCCGAAGGCCAGGCCGCTGACCACTACGACCTGCGGGATGCGTGTCAGCCCCCGCACCAGCTCGTCGCAAAGCCGCTGGCCGTAGGTCGAGATGCGGCGCGTACCGACCATGGAGAGACAGCGCTGCGACAGGACTTCGGCATTACCCTTTATATATAAGACATGGGGGTAGTCCGGAATTTCGCGCAGCAGCGCGGGATAGGCGTCGTCGGTCGACGCGAGGGGCGTAATTCCGTGCCGGCGGCAATGGCGCAGTTCGCGTTCGGCCTCCGGATGGCTTTTACGGGCTGCGATGCTGCGCGCGACGTCGGGACGCAACTCCGCCCGTCCGGCCAGTTCATCGGCCGATGCGGCGAAGATCGCCTGCGCCGTACCGAAAACCTCCAACAGGTGAACGACCCCCTTGACTCCCAATCCCGGAACCAGCGTGAGCGCAATATCATCGATGGCCATCGTGCAATTTTTGTAACGTTTTCGTTAAGCCGGGCGCAGAGCCGAACGTATTCGGGCTTTGTCGAGGCATGAAAACGAAGGATGAAATTCAACGTAAAGGTAGGGATTTTTCAGTGAAAACCGAAAGTTCCCCGATAAGTTTTGTAAAAATGAGAAATGTTTGTATATTTGCAATCTCAAAACCGATCTTATCGTTCGGAGTTGCCTGCAAGGAGGGTTGGCAGGAGTGTCCGGAGTTTCGAGATATTCGCGATCCGGGATGTTCCGAAGGATGAGAGATCGGCGATTTGGTCTGATGGCCGAGTGGCTAGGCAAAGGTCTGCAAAACCTTGTACAGCGGTTCGAATCCGCTTCAGACCTCACAAAACCGCGTTGCAGATAGCTGCAACGCGGTTTTCGTTTGGTTTTGTCATACATTTGTAATACGACTATACGATAAAATCGTTCAATTCCTCTTTCAGTAATTTCCAATTCGGGAAATAGCGACTCAGTAGAGTTGTAAATTCTTCATTGTGCAACCGCACCTTAATATGCAGTAATTCATGGACGACGATATATTCGATACAGTGTAGCGGTTTCTTGATCAGTTCCAGATTGAAAATAAGGTTTTGCGTTCGATGATTACAACTGCCCCACAAAGTTTTCATTTGTTTAACCTCCCATTTATTTGCCCGAACATCCAGAATTTTTTCCCATTTGGCAATTAAAGCGGGCAACAGTTTTTTCAACTCTGCACGATACCACTCTTTAAGTATCTCGGCTCTACGTTCCAACGGGCAGTTTTCGCGAACATGCAAAACAAGATATTCGTTCCCTTGCACTTCGACTTTTGCAGGAATATGGTCGTAAACGACTTTCAAACGATACCGTTGTCCTTTGTAATAGTGATTTTCTCCCGAAACATATTCACGAGGCGTCTGGCGGTTTTGATCGAGAATCTGCGACACACGTTGCCTAATCCATGGAAGTTTAGTTATCAGAAATAACCGGACTGCATCTTCCGTCATGGTAAGCGGGGCAGAAACATGTATTCGCGCCTCGGGCGGGTAGATGGTCAAATGCACGTTTTTGATAGCCTTCCACTCAATCTCGGCAGACAGATCGGATAGGGTGATAACAGTCATCAATACTCTTTTTGTGAGATGATAATTTGCATAATATCATCAATCTTGTCTTCTGTCGTGTCAGGTAAAGCATTGCGGACGGCTTTACGCACTGCTTTCATCTTCAATCCGCTGCCGCTTACATCCCTGAAGCCATCTCGGGCATTAGCTTTTACGGCATTGTGTACGCGAATTGCGAGTTCCTCGTTATGATTCAGATTATCGTACAGGGCCCGTTTTCCTTCGGTATCGAGCGTTATCGGATATTTCCTCCGTGTTTCCGAACGCATTTCTTTGAGCTTCTCGATAAGCCGTTCGATCAACTCTTTATATTGCAATTTTCCATCGTGCTGTTCCTGTAATAATTGATTCAGCAAATCTGACATTCTGTCGAAATAAGCGGGATTGTTTGGTCGCTCGCTGATAATCATCTTGCGCATGTTAGCCGCCAATACCTCGGCAACGGAACGTTCGTTCCGTCGGATATTTTTCGGAAGGGCGTCGATGGCCTCATTTCCGCCGAGATCGAGTAAGTCAAGGAACGACACATCCTCTAAATCCACGAGTTTCTCGCTATCTTCTGCCCGTACATAATTATCGATCAGTTGACGCATAGCTGGGTCGTAGAGTTTCAAATCGAGGACGTCACCGCTTTTGAGTTTTATCTCATCTTTTAGGTCGTTGAAATAATCGACTTGCCGTTTGATTTGTTCCGCTTCCTCTTTCGTATATCCTGCTCGCTGTCATTTCATTGGCGATATCTATGTAACGACGGACGAGGGTCGATACTAACTTGTAAAATGTTTCGCGTTTTGCACTATTCGCTTCGCATTCATCCTGTTGTTCCTTGATTGGCGTTGTTTCCGAATAAACGAAATAGGCGAAATATCCGGCTTGCGTTTGCGGATTTACGGGTTCGCACAATGTATATACCGCTTGTATGGCTTCTTCTAACCCTTTGCGTCCCTCGGTCAGACGATTGGTCAGTAAGCCTTGAATATCCGCAGCGTCATATTGATCGAACGCCCCGTTCGTATAATCTTCGATTGCGTTTTTGATAGCACCGAACAAATCTTGATAATCGATAATATAACCGAAATCCTTTTCGTCGCTATCCACTCTGTTCACGCGACAAATCGCCTGAAACAGGTTGTGGTCACGCATCTTTTTGTCGATATACAGGTAGGTAGCCGACGGCGCATCGAATCCGGTGAGCAATTTATCCACGACGATCAGCAGTTTCATATCTGCCGGATGCTCTATGAATTCCTTCTTCGCCCACGCTTCGAACTGTTCGGGCGTGCGGTCGCCGATCATTCTTTTTGTAGATTTCGTATTTGGTAAAATCTTCCGTTTCGCCTTCGCCGACGTATTCGTCCTTTACTGACGAACTGTTCGCATCGTAGCTCGTCACAACGGCGCAGTGCCCTTTCAATTCCGTAGATTGGAATACCTCCCAATAGCGACAGGCCTGATAAATAGAGTCGGCTACAAGCATCGCATTGCCGTATCCGCCGGACAAGGCACGCTTGGTGTCCATATGTTGGCATATATCCGCCACGATGCGATGGATACGTTCCTTGCTGCTGAACAATTTTTCCATCTTCGCCCAGCGTGCTTTCAGTAGCGACCGGGCGACCTTGCTCAGCCCTGCTGTCTTGGAATCGAACCACTCATCGATCTTTTCGCGCTTGCCGAGGAATTGCTCCACATTCCGGGCTTCGTAGCGTAGGTCGAGGATAACCTTGTCCCGAACGGCTTCGTGGAATTTATAGCTGTGTATGTATGAACCGAATGTCTCGATGGATTTCTTCTTGTCCGTATGCAACAATGGGGTTCCGGTAAAACCGATTAACATGACACGTTCACCCATGATATGCTTCATCGCTTCGTGCAGCATGCCGCCCTGCGAACGATGGCACTCGTCGATAAAGACGTAGATATTGCCTTTGGCTTGAAACCCCTGCGGAAGGTTCTTTGCGACCTCCTCCAAATAGAAATCGAGCGATTTTACCGCTTTCTTCCCTCCGACCGATATGCCGTCGTTGTCGTTTCGGTTGCCGAATTTATGGATGAGGGTGCAAATCAGCCACGGTTCGGCTTCATTGAGCATCGAGACCAATTGTGCTCCGCTTCGGGCGCGTCGGATTTTCTCACCCGCATCCTTGAATCCGGTTTCGATCTGTTTGTCCAGTTCGTCACGATCGGTGATGACGACCACACGGGCATCCACAACATTTTCGCGAATCCACTGTGCCAACCAAACCATCGTAAGACTTTTCCCTGCACCTTGCGAATGCCAGATAATGCCGTTTTCTTTATTACGCACACGTGGTTGCGCCGCCTTGATTGCGAAATATTGATTCGGTCGGGCTGTCTTTTGCGGCCGCCGTCGAAAATAATAAAATCGTGTATGTATTCCAACAGCCGATGCGGTTCGAAAAATTGCAAAACGCTGCGATCCAGTTCATTTGGATAACGATCTGGTGTAAACAGGGAGGGTTCGCACGGTTCGCCGCACGGTTCTTTCCAACGAAGCCAGAACTTTTCGGGTGTTTTGATTACTCCGTAATGCAGCCCCTCGGTATCATTACCTGCGAACAACAATTGTACGGTCGTAAAGAATCGGGGAATATATTCGTCTTCTTGATTGCGGATGTTCTGAGGAATCCCTTCATGAACGGACACCTTGCTGCGTTTGAGCTCGATGACGGCCACGGCGATTCCGTTGACATAAACGACCAGATCGGGGCGGCGGTCGCTTTTGCCTTGTACTGTCACCTCTTCGGCAATCTGAAAATCATTCTCCATCGGGTTCGCCCAATCGATAAGGTGTACCATCTTTTTGTGCTCCGATACTTCCGACTGCACGTTTACGCCATAACGCAGCAATGTATAGACCTCATGGTTGGCGTTGTACAAAACCTATGCCGATATTGGCCGCTGCTTGTTTGAGTTTCGCAACGGCCTTGTGGTCTCCTTATCGGCATAACTCCGTCTCTTCAAATAACGACGCAACAACGCCTCCTCTACATTCGCATTGTCTTCGCGGTATTCCCAATTACCGAGATAATCGTATTTCAACACATTCTGAAATAATCCGATCAGCCGCTCCTGCGTTACCCGTTCCTTCGCTCCGATGTTTGTGTCCATAGTTCTTATTTCTTGTCAATATATTTTCCCCAGCCGATTGGGATAATTTCTTCTTTTTCGCATATAATTCAACTCGCACAACACCTGGTAAGGACTGAAATCCAACTTGTGCTTGCTCCAAGCATAGAAATCTTCCAGCAACAGATCGTCGGATATCGGCTCCCCTTTTATGATTCGGTTGTTCCATACGGCATATAGCGTCGAAACAATCTCCGCACAGGCCAAATCCATCTTTTTAATTTTGTTTATCAAAGAATCGACTGCGTGGCGAATTGTTTGAGGATATGTTTCATACACCTGTTCCAATTCGTCGATCATTGCAGTAGGAATATAATTATATCGTGTCTTTCCATTCTCTTTTTTTTACCTCTATTCTGACATGACGATATTGCTTGAACTTACTGTCGATGTGATTCATCATCGCCTGATCATCTGGTCCTGCCGTATTGCGAATATAGTCGTTTCCGAAATCGAGTTGGCAACGATACCCGACCAAATGCAACGTTTTTTGCAATTTGGTACGTCCCCATCCTGATGATTGATATAATGCATTTACGATATGTCCAGTAACTATATGTGTTTGCAGAGGAATTTCACGAATTTGAGCATCTGGAGTTTCAAGCGGAATAATCGGCGCTAACGGCTTAACTAAGCGTATTTGTCCGGTTAATAATTTCTGCATCATGCCGCTTTTAATCAATTTGTACTTATTGCGGCGTGCCTCCAATTTTGCAATCTCGTTGTCCATATCTGACAGAATAGTTGCAATAGCATGCTGTTCTTTTTTGTCAGATGGATAATATACTGTTAAGTCCTTAAATTTAGATAAGGATATTACATATCGTTTGCCGCTTCCTTCGCAAGCTACATTTGCCTGTTCATAGAAAGAGCTGGATTTAAACATATAAGCTCGATATTGTAAATCAATGTCTTCAAAAATTCTGAATCTGTATATATGGTAACTATAACATACGGAATTCATATTTTCCATTGCTACTGCTGAAAGGGCAATATCATATGGCATTTCTGAAGACGGAGTAAAAAATATATCCCCTTGTAATACATTACATGTTTTGATTTTAACATCGGAAGCCGTAGCCCAAAAATGCAAATCTTTACTAAAGATATGATCTTCTCGAAATACATCTAAGAAATTTAAAAGACGTATGCTTTGTTCTCCAGCGATATTCTTTTTTATCAACACCGGAACCTGTGAGTTCTCCTATTTCATATATTTTCTTTTCAATCCATGGAGCGGAAAATCCTGCAAGTCGCATTTTACCGGTCAGAAGTTGCTGCATCGCACCCTGCTTGATAAGACGCTTTTTTGCAATCTTCTTATCGAGTGCCGTAATCAATGCATCTACATCGCTCAATGCTTCGGCAATCTTGTTTTGCTCTTTGATTGTTATAGGACAATAAATCGGCAACTTCTTAACAATCTCAGCTGTATAACTTTGCTGTTTTGTTCCTTGACAATATTTGAAAGCTAAATAATCGCCCCACATTCGATAGAACCAAAATAAATATTCTACACACATTCTATCCGTCCCATTGATTGCCAGACAAGATTGGTTCGTTGTAGCTGGAGCACCTACAAAAGCGCACTTTCCACGTGTACCTTCAGCTTCAAGTCCCGTAATAGCCATTAAAAACGTACTGGGGTTAAGTATGTGAAGATTGGTATTTCTAACGGCATTTGCTGAAATATGTTCAATGGTATCGTATATGACATTATAATTTAACTCTCCACTTGAAATCCATCGGATATTGCCATTATAATATTCGGGAATACCACGATAAGGTGATGCTCCACTTGAAAATGTTGTTAAAACATCTTTGAACGTACACAATACCCAGTCGTCAGGAATTAAACCAAACTCCGTATGCTTATATCTTTGTGGTATCTTCATTTTTTATCAGTGTTCTTTTTTGTCTTTTGGATCTGGAAATACATGGCTGAAAAACTTGTTGTATTCCGATAGTGCATCCGTGTATTTGTCTTTGATAAGAGCAAATTTAGGCGATTTTTGAATCGCCTCATCTGCTGCAACCATCATATCACGCTCGGATTGATAACAATGTTCCGTTGTGAATTTACTGCAAAGACTTTTAGATTAACAAGAAGTACATCCAGCTCTTCGTAAGCATCATCCAATGCCAAACCATATTTTATAGCCTCTAATGTGCAGGCAAAAGCTCTGTGATGAGAGCCGAGTTTATGCATCGTATAACTCTGGTTTACATTAGAATCGAATTTACTTCGAGTGACCAACCTGTTAATTTCGGTTCGTTGCTCGGTAATTTCATCTTTCAATTTTTCAATTTCGGCAAGTTTGTTTTTAATATCCAAGGCATTGATAACCTGCCAGCCGATTGCAAATGTTACCAGTAGACCTATCGTTGCGGCCATTACACCGATAAAAGTATCGAGTGATACGGCTGATAACGACATCGAACGGCAACACCATAGCATTGCCAATATGATAACTCCTACAAGAGCAATGAGTGATAAAATTATACTGATATCTCTCTTCATTTTTATTATTCGTTCAATTTATTTTCATCGAGCAAACGTTGCTCGATATAATCTTTTGCCGCATCTGCCATTTTAGAGAACAACCGTTTGCGTTTTTCTTTTTTTTTGCTCTGTGGTGAGCATGTTATTGTTATCGACATCACGGTTATGCGAGTATTTGCAACTCTCTATTGTCATATGCAGCTCATCTTTGTTAATGTTTTGGCCTTAATTATATCTTTGGTTCAAATTCAACAACATTCCGAAAGATATCCATTGTCCAAAATTTCCCACTTCATTATTTATTAAAATCCCATTTGTTTCAAGTGTGCGGCGCCTTTGACTTCGAGATCAGTGATTTCGGCGTCGATTTCCGGAAGCGTTTGTGCATAGCGTTCGGCAAGTGCCGAAACTTTCGAGGTCAGCTGTTGACCGATGCGATGCATTTCACTGTCGAGCCGAGCCGAAAGAGTAGCAAACCATTTCTTTTCGATAACCAAGCGTTTGATATCGTCTTCTGTAAGCCCAGCATACTTGACGATCAAAGCCGTAAGTAAATCGTATTTCAAAGTTTTCAGCGTTTTCTTCGTAAGCGAAATATCCTCTTTCAATGTGAGATATTGCGTAAGAATGGCTATTTCATCGGCATCCGATTTTTGGTCGAGTGCTTTGATTCGTTTTTTGACGTTGCTGTCGGAGAGCTTTCCATCGGCAAAATTATCTTCGTCTAATATACCTTCCGAGTGCTCTTCCAGCATTTCATTTAATTGGTTTTCTTTGTCACTTAATAACTCTTCGGAAGCCGTAATAAGATGCTTTTCTTTCGCGAAATACTCATCGATCACAATCGAAACGGGCAATAAGTCGCACACGACATCCTCCGGTGCGGAAGCTTTCTTCTCTTTCGGCTTCGCATCTCTTTTTAGCCGCCGGCTGCGGCGTATATAGCTCCGCTTTCCATCCGTTGGCAGCGATCAGATAACAATCGTCCTGCATGGTTTCGCTCCAATAGTTCATCAGGCAGTCATACACATCATAGGCATCAACCAGTGATTCATCCCGCTTGAAAATAGTGAGTAGCGAATCGCTCAATTCTTCGATAAGATGTTTCGGCGCAAACCCCGTAGCAAGGGCGTAAAGGTTTGCACGGTGTCGATCGCACCATTCGGTATAACTTCGATAAAAAATTTCGGTCTGATTACGGAAATCGGTGTTGGCCATAATTGTATCGTGCACGGCCGACGATTCGCATTTCAACGTGAAATATCCCGTGCGAGAGACATGCGGTCGGAAAAGATCTTCGCGTAAAGAGGGACAGACCAGCCAATAGTCGGAAAGTTGTTCAATATCATGCGCAGGCAGTCCACCATGCAAATGCGCGTCGATGTCTTGCAAAATTTCGGTGTCGGGAGCTGAAATATAACGCGGAATATTCAGATTGTAATCATTCCGTTCGATCTCTTCCATCGGAACGAATCGGGCGAAATGTGGGACATCGCGTTGGGTCTGCCAAACGTCTACGATACGACGGATATCCTGTTCGCGCAGCCGGTTTTTCGCTCCGTCTTTCATGAAGCCGAATTTTGCATCGATCATAAAAACACCTTTGCGGTTGGAGGCTTCGGATTTTTCGATAAGGATAATACAGGCCGGTATTCCGGTCCCGAAGAAAAGGTTGGCAGGCAAGCCGATAATGCCTTTGATATATCGTTTTTCAGCTACAAGATATTTACGGATTTGCGCTTCGGCATTGCCTCTGAATAGCACGCCGTGCGGAAGGATACAAGCACCGCATCCTGTTTGTTTGATTGACCGAACGATATGGAGCAGAAAGGCGTAGTCGCCGTTTTTCTCTGGAGGAATGCCGATTGACGATCCCCAGCGTTTATATTGATCCTCTTCTTTTGCTCCTTTCAACCATGATTTGGTAGAAAAAGGAGGATTGGCAACCACAAAATCGAATGTCTGCAAATTTCCCGAATCGTCTTTATATTGAGGGTCGTTGAGCGTGTCGCCCTGTTTGATCGTTGCATAGGGGTCGTTGTGAAGAATCATGTTCATTTTCGCCAGCCCGACTGTGGCATTGTCTTTTTTCCTGTCCGTACAAGGTCGCATCCGTGGGAGTTTCGGCTTTGGCGCGAAGAAGCAACGAACCGGAACCACATGTCGGGTCGTAGATGGTGGTACGGATACTGTTCACCTTGTCGAGCCCCAAAAACCTTTGCGATGACGCGGCTAACCTCCGCTGGAGTATAGAATTGACCTTTGCTTTTTCCGCTTTCGGTTGCAAAATTCTTCATCAAATACTCATAGGCATCGCCTATAAGATCGTCATCAGCCGCGCGGTTTTTGCTGAAATCGAGATCTGATGTTTGGAATATGCCGATAAGTCCGCTTAATGTTTCAACCTTATCCTTTCCCTTGCCGAGTTTGGTTTCATCATCGAAATCCGCGATAAACACTCCGTCCAACTGATTAGCTTCGGACAAAGCCGCCATTTTCTTGTTCATCTCTTCGCCGATATTGGCATGGCCTTTCAAAGCGACAAAATCCTCGAAGTGGCAGCCGGCGGGAATATCTATCATGAAATTAAGGTCGTTGCGGCTTTTGTCGCTGATATATTTCACGAACAGAATCACCAATACATAATCCTTGTATTGGCTTGCATCCATACCTCCGCGTAACTCGTCGCAACATTTCCAAAGGGTACTATATAATTCCGATTTCTTGATTGCCATATTACATTATTTGCTACTGATTAAATCTTTAGGGTTGACTTGAAGAATGCGTGCAATTTCAAAGAGCAATTCCAGATTAGGTTGACGACGATTGCAGGCATAGGCATTTATCATACTGAAACTCTTACCGAGCTGTTCGGCCAGCCATGTCTGTTTAATACCCTTTTCTTCAAGCACTTCCTTAATCCTGTTCATATATTTTGATCGACAAAATGAAACATATTTCGCATAAAGATATGAAATTGTTAGCTATAACTCCAAAAGACCTAATGTTCTCTTTTTTAATCGAGAAGCTTTTTTGTTAAGTTTTTCGACTTCCCGTTCTTTCAGTCTCGTCTGTTCTTCGAGTTCGATTTTCTGGCGGATAGTGTGTTCATATTCTTCGACGTCTTTTTTCATCTGACGGATTTTTTGCGTTGTCGCGATTTAATTCGAATAGCTCTTCCAGTTCGGCGATACGGTCGGATGTCGCTTCACCTTTCATTTTTATATAGCGGTATTTCAGGTCGTTGTCGATGCGGGCATGATTCGGTCGGGTAGCGAAATAGAGTGCCGACGACAAGATCATGCAACTTATGAAAAGGAACAGCACCAAATAAATGACGAATGGGGATTCGGAGCTGAAAATCACTCGGTGTCGGATTATTCTCGGCGGCAGTTCGGCGGGGATTTTGATTGCCTCGACAGATGCTTGCAGATTATCGATACCGGTTTGCGTTTTGGTATAGTTCTGCTCTATGATCTCCAATCGTCCGGCAAGCTGGATTATTATCGCCTGATGCCGCTCTTGTTCTGTATATACGATTTGCTCCAATCGTTGCGACAAGTCATTGTCGCTTGATTGATTATTGTTCGCTGTTTTTGCCGCTAGTTCGGTCTTGATGGTTTTGACCATCGTCTCCTTTGAAGTCCTCATACATTTCGTAGGACATGATATTATTCTCTTTCATGGTTGTATCGCTTCCTGTTTACAATTTCTGCTTGGGTTTGGTCATGCGTTCTCGCAAGCGACGTTCCCGCTCCATTGCGGCAACCGCCATCGCTTCGGCGACGGTATTGAGTAATGCCGTGATGCGGGCGAGGTACTCTTCGGGACTCTCGCCGGGTTTGCGTTGCAATTGGGCTTCGGACAATTCGGCCGGCGAACTATTCGGCGGCAACGGAAGTTCGCCGATATTACCGCCGAAATTGACCGTCGGCCTATCCGTGTCGGTCTTTCCGCCACCCGTTCCGAACAGATCGGAGAAGGCCGAACGGTAGGAGCCTGCCGCCGCATGGAAGTCTTTGACAATAGCGCTTCGATGTCGGGTTTGCTGTTGCGCGTATGCAAAATGCAGATTCAGTTTCGAGAAGCTGAATTGCCGGTCGATCTTCGACCCCGAAAACTCGAAGTCGTTTTTGAAAATAGAACGCCTTGTTTTCGGTTGGTATTTCCGCAATACTTATAGCGGACGTCGATGCCTTGCTCTTTTAATCTACCTTCCAGATCGTTCCAACTCTTACATTTGGGCAGACATCCTTTGATCGCATCATATATTTCGTATTTGGTCTTGTCCGGTTCGCGCAATCGCTCCCGCCGCACGCTGTCCTTTCCCGGCGCAAGATGCAACCCGTATTTCTCGGTTAGTTCCCGGCAGACTTTCGTATTGCGTATTTTAATGTTCTTGTCCGATATAGTCTGCCCCTTGTTCCCGACCCGGTTATAGACCAGATGGCAGTGAGGATGGGGCTGGTCGAGGTGACGTACCAGCAGATATTGCGTGTCGGTAATACCCATTTTCTGCATATATTCTTTGGCGATCTGCGTCATCAGCGCATCGGTCATGTGCGGAGCTTCTTTCGGCGAAAACGAGAAGGAGATATGCCCGACCGTGTTTTTCAACCGAGGGTTCAGTCGGGTCTGATCCTTAAAATCCTCGATTATGTTCTTTACCTCCGGCGGGTTTACGCCTTCGGCATCGAGGATGCGCGACAGTTCTTTCATCACATAGCCGACAGTCCCGGCAAAGGATGAACCGGCAATGATTTTACCGATCATCGCGGATCTGTTTTAGCAGGGCTTCGAGGCATGCCATAATGGCCGCGTGACGGGATGCGACACTTGAAAATCCTTTCGCATGGGCAAGCCGTGTCAGTTGATTCAAGTTACGAGCTATGCCTTTGAGCTGGGTTACGAAATCCAGATGCTCGCGACGCAGGCGTTCTCGTACCGCTCCTGTCCGAAGCAGTTGTCGGATGATTTCCGCCGGATGCTGCCCCGAAGTACGGGCCAATGACCGAAGACGTAAATAATGCTCCGTATCGAGTCGCGTACTGACGATATATCGGCGAACACGACCTTTGGGGCAAAGACGAATCAACTCGGCGGTCGCTTACGACCCGCATCGTCATTGCTGAAGAAAGCATGAATCGTCGAATGGCGTGCGAGAAACGGAAGCGCTTTCGGAAGATTGAC
>VOFD01001603.1_pt1 | contig 24308 bp, 43 predicted proteins | sample 5384101 | NCBI WGS metagenome assembly VOFD01 (sample SAMN12384723, study PRJNA508395) | human gut metagenome | isolation source: healthy gut C | host: Homo sapiens
TGTGAACAAATGTATTAATTCTCAAAAAAAGCGGCAGAAGGTTGGCGTGATACCGGCGGAAGATGCTCTTTTGCATTTAACTTTATGCCGTCAGGCACTACTGAAAAATGGAAATACCATTATAACAGGGGCTTTGAACCATACAAGTTTAACTGGGACGGAAATACAGAAACGCTTTATAATGATAGTCAATACGGCTGTAATTCGACCGGCGGCAGCAGCTGGAGGCAGTACTGTACTGCAATCATCCAGATGAACGGCTGGAAAATCCCTGATGATTATCCTTATAAGGTAAGTTATTAGCTAAAAAGGGGCTGTATTAGAAGCCCCCCTTATCTTGTATTATTTTTACATTTGCGGATAAACAGGTTTTCTCGTAATGAAGCCTGTTGTTAAACGTGTTTATCCTTGCCATAATATCTTTAAACATAGGGATTGAAAGGCTCTGTTTTCCGTCAGAAAGTGCATTTTCTGGATCATTATGAACCTCAATCATAACACCGTCAGCACCAACAACAAGTCCGGCTTTTGCCATTGGTTCAATCAAGTATCTCTGACCTGTTCCATGGCTTGGATCAACAATTATAGGCAGGTGAGAGTATTTTTTTATCACAGGAATTGAAGCTATATCCATAACATTTCTTGTGAATGCACTGTCAAAACTTCTTATCCCCCGTTCACATAAAATAACTTTAGAGTTTCCCTGATACATAATGTGTTCAGCTGCAAGAAGAAATTCTCTTATTGTGCTTGCAAGTCCGCGTTTAAGAATTACTGGTTTGCTGCATCTTCCCACAGCCTGTAGAAGCTTAAAGTTCTGCACGTTCCTTGCTCCAATCTGCAAAACATCAATGTAATCGAGCATCATTGGAAGATCAGAAGCATCCATTATCTCAGATACTGTTAAAAAGTCCTGTTTCTTCACTTGCACGTTTTAAGTATCGCAGAGCTTTTTCACCATAACTTGAAAATCATACGGAGATGTTCTTGGTTTGAACGCACCGCCGCGAAGAAACTCACAACCCATCTCTTTTGCAGCCATCGCAACTTTCAGTAACCCTTCATAATCATTTTCAACAGAGCAAGGTCCAACCATTGCAACCGGTTTGTTATTCCCGCCTATTTTTACCCCGTTTGAAAATTCTATAACAGTATCCTCAGCTTTTCTGTCGCGTGACGCCAGTCTGAAAGGTTCTCTTATGACCTTTACTTCTTTTACCCCTTCAAGAGCAGCTAATCTGCCAGGAGTAACTGATGTTTTATCTCCTATTGCATCAATAACGGTATGCACATTACCAATATTGCATCTTACTTCAAATCCGTTATCCTTTAATAAGTCTATAACGCGTTGAACTTGAACTTTGGTGGCATTGCGCTCCATAATTATAATCATTCTTAATCTCCTTAACCTGTTAACAATGTAGTAAATGTATTAATTAGTGTAATATAAACAATTTTTATTAGCAATCAGATTTTAACTTTCTTTGAAGATTTATTGCAGGAAAATATCCCGGTAGAACACCAAGACATTTACCAATATATTTTATAGTGTTTTCTGTTTCTTTTTTTGCTAAAGTAATATTCGGCAAAAAAGATAATGAAGTTCAGGATCGTTGTAAAAATAATCTTCTGCCTGTTTTAAAAAATAAAGTCCTTCCTGCTCGTAACCGCATTTTAAAAAAACACGACCTATATATTTATGCACTTCAGGATTTATGGTACAGAGCCAGTCTGAATATTTTATAATATTTTCTACATATTCGCCTTTATAATATTTCATCAAAAGTTTAAGTCAATTTCCAAAAAGTTTCTCAATTGGAAATATGAAGGATAGGTGCTTACTTTTTTTATCAATTAGCCCGCAAAGAAATACTCCCCAGTTTGCTCTTATATCTTTCTGTGCATAACGGGCAAAGAACTCTTTTGCATTTGTGATGTCATCATCTACAAGGCAGCAGTATGCAGCTTCAAGTAAATAGCCGTTTTGCTCAAAAAATTGTCGGCATCCTTCCGGGTCGGATGCCAACAATTTATTTTTTGCAATTTTATAATTTAGTTCCATATATAGTCTAATTATTATTGTTAACAGGGTTCATACTGTTCAGGCTGTTCATCATTGAATTCATCATCATTGATTGGATAACTTTCGGATCAATATTTTGCCCGTTATTAGCATTCATCATATAAGGAAGCATATACATCATAGGATCTGTATTATTGTTGTTCCCTCCGTTAAGCATCATGCTCATCTGCTGAATTTGCGGATCCGGAGTATATGCCATCGGGTTTTGTGCAGGCTGAACCTGCGGTTGTGCAGGCTGGGCAGTCGTTTGGACAGGTACTTCTGTCTGAGCTGTTGTTTCTGTTGCTGACGGAGTTTCTGCTGAAATGTTCAAACCTGCACGTTTCAAAACGTCCAAAGCTTCTAAAATTTCTCCGTTTGAAGGTGTTTTAGAGTTTTTTTTGAGCCGTTATCTGCAAAAAGCTAATTTATTAGTTGAGAAGGTTTCTGATTTATTTAGTTTTTCATCTTTTCAACTTCTTGCGGAGTTAGTGTACCGCCGTTATTAATTTTGTTTTGCAAATACTTCAGCTGCATTTTCTTCCAGTTTGTGTTTGCTTCTTCAGAGAAGCCGTTGCCATAAGGTGATGAGATAAACTTATCCATTTCATCTGTATTTTCATCATTACCGGCACCTGTGCATGAAGGATCTCCTGAAAGGCAAGCCTTGCCTTTCAGCGCGTATTCAACAAGGACTTCATTTCTGTTCAGGTTTATTACTTTTTGATAAGCTGCCTGTGCCTGATCTTTTTTGCCGGCTTTTTATGTATGCCATTGCAAGGTAATAATAAGCAAGCGAGTTCTCTTTATCTTTTTTTTCAATATTGAATATAGTTCCTGAATACATCCTGAATAATTATGTTTTTTGTATTTTGCAACAGCACTTTTCATTGTAGCGTTAGGATAGTATAAAGGTAATTCAGCTTCACTGCCGAAAATTTGTTCATCGCTTACAGGTTCATATTCATCAGTAGAGGTTTGGGCTGCCTGCTGCGCTTGCTGTGCCTTTTCACGTTCTTCACGTTCACGTTTCAGCTGTTCTTTTCCTTTGTAAAGATTTTCTCCGGGAATACCTTCTGCGCATGATATATTGGCAAGCTGAACGCTTGTTGCAGAAGCGAACATTATTGCAGCAATTAATAAAGCAAGTTTTTTATTCATTTTCATCATCCTTCTCTTCCTAATGTAATGATTTTTCGACAGAAATCAAGTTTCTCTCTTCATATTATATAACATTTTCAGGAAAGTTTCTAGTATAAATATATGATTTTATCTTAAACTGAATTTACAGCCGCAGTAATTCTGTCTGTAAAGTCCTAACTCTTTTGATATTTTATTTGTTTTTAAAAATCCGTCTTTTTCTTAAAATCTATATCAATATATATCAGATTATATTCTTCAGCAATTTTTCTGCCGATTTCTGATAGTTTTTGGAAATTTTTATGCGGACTTATCACAATTGAGGTAGTAAAAGATTTATTCCGAGTTTTTTGCAGAGTTCTGCTGTTTTCCTCAATCGAAGCTCAAAGCATTTGCTGCAGCGTTTACCCTTTTTCCGGTTCGTTTCAAGTCCTTCTGCGGATTTGTAGAATTCTTCCGGAGTATAATCTCCTCTATTAATTCCACTCCGAAATGCCTGCAAAGGGTTTTTTCTGCTTCAAGTCGTTTCTGATATTCCGTATCCGGATAAATATTAGGGTTGTAAAAATATACACTAACAGAATACCCCGCATCTTTTAGAAAAGATACGGGATAACCTGAACATATTCCGCAGCAGGCGTGCAGTATTATTTTATTATCTTCTTTGTGCTCCTGCATCTAATAACCATTTCTTTAATTCACTGTAAGGTTTTATTCCGATGAAAACATCCTGTCCGATTTGTGAACTTGGTGTTGCATTTATACCGCGGGAAAAAGGCATCATCTATTTGTTTAGCAAGTTCATCTTTGACTTCTTTGCTGTTTGCATCTTTTTCAAGTTGTTTTACGTCAAGTCCCTGAATGTTTTCAACAAGTTTAAGTATTTCTTCATCACTATTTGGTTGTTTTTCAAAGAACAGGGAATTTATATCCCATAGTTTTCCCTGTTTTTCGGCAGCGATTGAATATCTTGCCATTCTGCAGGAGCCTGTATGGAAAGGCTGTTTAAGATATTTGTTGCATTCCATATCAAGCGGAAGGTTTTTGTGTACTACTCTCACACCTTTAAGTTCCTGCGCCACCTTATGTATCATAATGTTATATGCGAAACAGATAGGACAGCGGTAGTCTGTGTAAGTTATAAGAACTACTTTTCCGTCTTTGTCCCCGAGTGTGTTTCCGCTGACAGCGTACTTATTTGTTTTTGCTTCAACAAATTCTTTGAAATCTTTTGCACTTTTTACCTGAGGTGCAAATTTCAGGGTTATTGTTGTATAAGCCAGACCGCTGCCTGCAGCTAGCATTACAACGATAAATGCAATTAAATAAGCTTTTATTTTTTATTGCATCAAGAAAGTCGGCAACGCTTTGTTTGAAGGCTTTTATAACACCTCCGTTTTTATAATCAAGTGCGACTAGTGCAATAAGTAAATTTAATACATAAGTAAATGCACATAGTATACAAATTTTATTAATCTGGAATAAACTTACGCAGAGTAAAATCATTGAGATGGCAAAAGAAATAATTCCAAGTGATGCAATATAATCCAGCGGATTTTTTAAAGACTTCCATAAACTTAAAAAGTCTGAAATTTTTCAATTTGTCCGCAATAAGCATAAGAAACATAAATGCGTACAAAAACATTCCCCAGTAAGCCAGAGGAATACCTAAGAACTGGGATTCAGTTGTTTTTGCAACCCCGTCACAGTCTATTAAATCATTAACGGTACAAAAGCTTGGCAGTGCATATGGGTTAAAGTTTGCATCATAATAAATCATTGCCAGTTTTATTGTTGTTATAAATCCAATTAATGCTAGTAAAAAAATACTGATTTTTTTCACACGTGTATTTTCCATTATTATATTCTCCTATTCCATATGGCTATTTTACAATTTTTATTATTATAAATCAATACCGGAAAGTAGTAGAAATTTTCTCAAAAACATTGATTAATCTTTTGTTTTAATTTATAATATATTCTGAGGTTTAAATGAAGAAGAATATTTTTAACTTATTTTTAAATAAATTGTTGGAATATCCCCTCTGGGTTAAACAGGTTGTTTATTTGAGATTATTTCAGAATATGCGGAATAATCACTGTGAAAGGTATGTTATAACACATTCAGACAAGCTTTTTTCTACATATGTTCCGACTGTTACTTTTGTCGGGAAAAACTGAAATGTGGAATAAAATCAGCGGTTTGGATACTAATATTTATAACTTCCTGAATCTCTGTTATGAAGGATACAGCATTCTTGAAATTTCGCTTAATACTTTCCTTTCTATGGAAGAAGTTGCAAAACATTGTATCTTTTGCATAGAGCAAAATTATATTGAAATACCTGACAGTCAGGAAGTATTTGCAATGGCAGGATTTATTGCAGGAAAATTTAAGACCGGGGAATATTATAGGATTAACGGTCTATTACAATTGACCAGCTTGATTATGCAATTATGGAGCAGCGCCGTCTTGATGATAGGATGGAGCATAAACTCTTTGGCAAAGTTCTTGTTGATCTGGGATTTGTTACCCAGGAGAATGTTAAAACCCTTTTTGTATTAAAAAAATGATGCAAGAAGAAGGTTTATTCTTGACAGTGACCGTATGGTTACTGCCCAGCTTCCGGATCAGGAAAGAGATGATTTTAATAAAGAGATAGAAGAACTGAAAAAAAGAGAACAAAGCTCTTAAACAAAGGCTTATGCAGCTGCTGGATTTAGTAAAGGATAAATATGATTAGCGCACCTGAACTACTCGTTAAATACATACGTGACGGGCTTGTTGAACAGGCTCATTTTGGTTTTGTACTTGTTTCGGACAAAACTCATATTATAGACAGAAACGGCGAACCTAACAATTATCCGTTTTATCTGCGTTCCTGTGCAAAACCCCTTCAGGCAAGTCTTATAATAGATTACGGTATGGATATTAAATATAATATGACCGAAGAAGAAATTGCGCTGTGCTGCGCTTCCCACGCCGGTGAAAAAATTCATGTCGAAACTGCTGTTAATCTTTTAAAAAAAAATAGAACTTGATGAAAGCTATCTTCAATGCGGTCTTCATAAACCTATCTCTAAAACCGAACAGGAAAGGCTGCTTTTAGAGGGTAGAAAAGAAAATATTTTTCAGAATAACTGTGTAGGTAAGCATATTATGATGCTTGCACTGTGTAAGATGAATAACTGGGATTTGGCTTCATATGAAGATGCTCAACACCCGTTACAGCTTGCAATAAAGAAAAGAATTTCAGAACTGTGTGAACTTAAGAAAGAATATCCTGTTACAAAAGACGGATGCGGTGTGCCTATTATGTCAATGCCGTTAGAAAATATGGCTAAGGGATATTTGAATTTATTCTGTAATCCAAGGTATGAAAAGATTAAGCGGGCATTTTTGAACTGCCCTTATATTATAGGCGGAGAAAACAGACTGGATACTAAAGTTATTGAAAATTCCGGCAAACTTATAGCAAAAGTAGGAGCCGGCGGTCTTTGTATTGTTGTGAATACCGAAACTGAAGAGGCTCTTGTTGTTAAAATCTGCGATTGTGATATGAAAGCCAGAGAACTCGTAGTATTAGACAGCCTCAAAAATCTTCACTGGGCAAATATTGAGGCTGACCATTCTATAAAAACACTTCACGATGAACAGGTTGGCGAAATCGTTACTTGCTTATAGGTTTGATTTTCCCTTCTGAAAACTCCAGTGCTTCTTTATTATATCCGGCAAGCTGGTTTAGGAAATACTGCTGTAGTGATATGCCTGGATTTTTAAGTTTTTGTAATCATTTGCTGCTTCAATGCGCAGAAGCGCTACCCTCGGTTATAAACTTTTTTGTTGTGTGTTTATAACTGATTGCGGCGGTTGTCCTTTATACATTTTAGCTGCCGTTGAAATATCAAACAGCCTTCTTTTGCTAAGCCCGCTTAATTCTTTGCCTTTTGGGTTTTATTATTTGTCATAAGATTAATTGCCGCCTCGTATTTACCCTGCTTAAGTGTCCAGACAAGACCTTTAGTATCTTCAATTATAGATGTACCTTTGTTAAAAGTCATATCAATCAATGCTTCTTTGATACTTTGAGGAAGCTTTTCATAATTCTTTCTTCCGCCCAAAACAGTCCATAGATTTTCTTCCATTTTAAGCATATCGTTTACGAATAGTTCAAGCACTTCTTTGTTTGAAAGGTATTTTTTTCGCCTTTTTTAGGACATGACCGATACCTATTGTTTCGTTACCGGCTTCATCTATATAAGGTGTATTATGAAACTCATTCACCCGTAAGGTTTGCCGTTGTTTTTATTGCCGTCTTCAAGTGCTTTTTAATCGTTTGATAAACTCCGGGCTGACTCCCATGGCTTTTGCAGCATCGTTTAAATTATTTATATTTTTAGCATGTCTGCTGTCAGGAATTTTTAAAACATCACCTGGCTGAAGTGTTGTTGCAGTTTCTCCGTTAAGTCCGTTCAGCATTAAAATATTCCGCTCCTCAACGTCAAACTGTTCTGCCAGTTTTGCAGGGTAATCTCCTTTTTAATTGTATAATCAGTATGTTTTACTGTTTTAATATATTTATTACGTAGATTGTTTTTTTTTCAAGTTCCTCATCTGAAATTGACGGCATCATTGAAAACCCTCGTGTTTCAGGTTCGCTTGTTCCTGACGGAATAGTTAATATCTGCCCGATTGACAGGGTATTACCTTTTAGTCCGTTAGCTTTTTTAAATCTTCAACTGAAACACCCATCGATTTAGCAATAGAATACAATGTTTCGCCGGCTTTGACTTTATGCCCTTTTGGCTGTTGCGGAGAAGCCGCAATGTTAAAATTAAAATTTATCTCTGTCACTTGCATCCTCTTTTTTAATTAAGCATAGTTTCTTCTATTGCATTTGCAATACAATTAGCGTATTTTTTTCTGGTCGTAATCTGAAAGAAGGGAATTGGTAATATTCTCATTTGCTATATTGCCTATTTCGAGCAGAGATGATGTAATTCCCTTTGCTGCTCTGTTCACGTACAAGTTATCTGATGCAGTGTTAGGTGTTAGTGAAGTAAACCCTTGCTTTATGTTTATTTATATTATCGGCAAGTTCTTTATCAATATCTTTTTGTGTATCTTACTGTGCAAAATTTTTCATCAGGCTTGCTTTTTGCTGATTCCACATGAACAGATAGGAACAGCATATCTGATTTGTCTGTAGAAGATATTACTTCTCTGACATTATCATCACCTTTTTACCTGCCAGCATATTTTCAAGATATTCCTGTGCTGCCATACCGCCGTTTCTTACGGCACCTGATACAATAACAACCTGTGCCGCGGTTTCTCAGGTTATCAGAAATTTTTTCAACGTAACTTTGGGCAACACGCCATTCTTCTATCGGCATTTCTTTACCTTCGGCATTTTTAACAGAGAGAACTGTGCCGGCATCAAAGAAACCGTTATCTTGCTGATAGCCGCCATGACCGGGGTTAAGAATAACTACTTTGCCGCTGAGGTTTCCTTCTGATATAGGATCGAGAACTTCTGTCACTGCTTCAAAGGTTTTTTCGTTTCAGTATTGTAATTCGGCAGCGGACGCATTATAAAGGATCTTTTAACATCTTTGAAACCTTCATCTTTTTCCCGCTGCTAAGAGCCCAGGATTTTAGAGTGCCGGCATTTACATAATTCCCTTCTCTGTCTTTATTGTAGTCATAGTTGTCGGGGTTATGTCTTTGCTTTGCCGCCGTTTGTTGAGTAGAAAATCTCATTCGGATATACTTTTCCGCTAAGGTGTGATGCGTTGCTTCCGGTATTATCCGTACGCTTTTTACCGGACTTATTTACTTTTCCGGATGCTTCTTCAGGATTTATCATCCCGTTAATCATTTTATCCATCTTTTGGTTGATACAAAACCCCAGAATCGAACTCATCGTTAAGTTCTTTTATAAATTCTTCTCTTAAGTCTTTGCTGGAATTTTTTTTTTTCTGCAACAAGATCGAAAAATTTTTGTCATAGCTTTTTTCTAACGTCTTTGTCGCTGCTCCATTCATCAGAAATCATATTTATTAAGCTTTTATCGTATTTTTTCTTTAAAGTTATTAACGACATTTACAACGTTATCTTTATTAATTTGTTTAAAAAACACTGTCAAAGGCTTCTTTACCGACTGCACCTTTGTAATCATCAGCTGCTTCTTCAAGTTTTGTTGCAATTTCACTTGCGCTCAACTTTGTTGCAGCAGGTTTTGTTTCTTTTTAGGTTTAGCTTCAGGTGTACTATTCGGGAGAACTTTTTTTGCAGTTTTTCAGGTCTGCTTTTTTTTGTTTTTGCGGATATACATAAAAAATATTCGCCCTTTTGAGGTTTGTAATTCTCTTTAATCCCGTTGAGTGCAGTAAGTTCTTTTAATGACATACCGTTTTTACGTGCAAGTGCGGCAAGTCCCATACCGCTTTCGATTTTTGCAGTAGGAACATTTTTTTTACTTGTCCTTTTTGCAGTGCATCTTTTGTAAGACCTGTCATATTTTTGAAATCTGTTAATGACATACCGAATTGAATCTTTGCAATGGCACTTAACCCTTTTTCATCGCCGCTTACGGTTACAATATATTCTCCTCGTGCTTTTGCCTCTTTCTTTAACTTATCGGTATCAGCCGCAGTAGTTTTTGATACTTCCTTTGAAGAGGCTGTGTTTTCAATTTTTAAATTCATAATATACACCTTTTCTAACTTCTACACCTTAAAAAATAACGGCACTTTTTAAATATTCTTTAAAAAATACCGCTGTTTTTTTACATATTTTTACAAATAATCTTATGTATTAAAAATTCTGTCCCCAGCATCGCCCATTCCGGGAACGATGTAGCCTTTTTTTCATTTAGATGATCATCAACTGCTGCCGTAATAATTTCAATATCCGGATAGTGTTTTTGGATATTTTCTATACCCTCCGGTGCTGCGATTATGCAGATTATTTTAATATTATCAACAGGGATGCCTTTATCTGCATATAGTTTTATTGCTTCTATCAAAGTATTACCTGTAGCAAGCATAGGATCTGTCAGGTAAATATAGAATTTTTCCGGATTTGGTGCCTCCATTGAACCTTATTATAGTACCATACCGGTTTTAGAGTTTTTTTCATCTCTGTACATTCCGATATGCCTGATACAAGCCTGAGGAAGAATATCAATTGCTTCATCTGTAAAGATTAAACCGGCGCGCAGGATTGGTGAAATAATCAGATTGATACCCGGATCAATTGTTTTTGTTGTAAATGTTTTTAAAGGGGTTGTAATTTTGGTATCGACAAGCGGAAGGTTTTTTGCGGCTTCATATAAAAAGACATCTTGTAATTTTTCTTGTTGCTATCCTAACTCCCTGACTGTCAGTTTTCTCATCGCGCATAGTACAGAGATTTAGAAGAATTACCGGGTTGTTAATTATTCTTACCTTCTCTTTGTTCATCTTTTTAAACTCCTTTATCATTTTGTTTATTTTTATTCTGTTCTGGTTATACAGGTTAATTTTGTCATCTATAGTTTTAATATTCTGCTGTTCATCTTCAATTGAGATTTGTCCGCTGTCAGGCATAATATCTGCAACTTCTCCCATAAAATGCGAGCATCTCACAAGAATTGAACCTAGTTTGTTGAACATATCATCAAGCAGGCTAAGAGAATCGCTTAATCTCATCGGCTTATTAACAACGATAAGCTTGTTGGAAGCAAGACTTTCTTTTGTTGGTTCATATAATTCCAGTGACTTTGACCCGCCAAGACCGTTAAATTCTACAGTTGCAATTACCCCCTTAGGAAGCGAAAGATTTTTTATCTTCAAGGACAAATTTTACATAGACATGATCAGATACAATTTTAACCCTTTCGACATGACCTATTTGCAGCCCCATCATTCTTACCGGAGATCCGACTATAAGCCCGTCAACATCCTGAAGAAATATCTGATATGTTTTTAGTTCTGCTTTCTTTTTTATAATTGTGATACCTGATACCGCCGATTACCAGTGTCAGTATAAGCATCCAGGCAACCGCTTCTAACCATAAAAATAATTGCAGCTTAGCTTTTTTATCCATGTCAATTATACCTTAATACATAATTTTTACTACTTGCGAAAAATTTTTTTATATTATATTATTAAGTTAATTAATAAGAAATGTGAGGTTTAGAATGGAACAGATTATAAAAGTAGCTTGGGATTTGAATGAAAATACTGAAAACAGATACCAATTAGTATATGAAATTGCTGAACTTGCAAAAAAAACTGGTTGATGAAAATCAGGCTAAAAAGCTCATGACGAATTTGTATTTGAAGAAAATTATGATACCGGCTACACAAGAGAAAATCCGGTTGAGCACGCTATTATGGTTAAAGCGTCAGAAGCAGATGACAATCGTTTGGTAGGTTAATCTGAATTTAATAACAGTTTACAGCGGAAGAACAGCCTTAATGTTGGTATTCCGCTTTTTAGTGATTAAGGGAGTGTTTATATGGAAGATACAATTAGATTTATTAGAGAAAGAACTGGTGATTTTACGCCTGTTATTGGCATTATTTTTAGGTTCCGGGCTTGGTGAACTTGCCGATGAATACTGTAACACCGCAATTCCTTACAGTGAAATTCCAAACTTTATTTCTTCTACTGTCCATGGTCATAAAGGAAGACTGGTTTTTGCCGAGATTTCAGGTAAAAAGGTAGTAATGATGCAAGGCAGAAACCATTTTTACGAAGGTCATACAATGCAGGAGATTACATACCCTGTAAAGGTTATGAAGAAACTCGGCGTTGAAACGCTTATTCTGACTAATGCTGCCGGAGCTGTTAATGAAAGCTACATTCCTTCGGATTTAATGATAATTAAAGACCATATTAACCGCATGGGCTCAAATCCGCTTATAGGACCTAACAATCCGGAATTTGGCGAGAGATTTCCGGATATGTCGGAAATTTACAAAAAGGATTTAATTGCTCTTGCGAAAAAATGTGCATCTGAGTTGGGACTGGAAATAAAAGAAGGCGTTTATCTTGCAAATTCCGGACCATGCTTTATGAAACTCCGGCTGAAATAAAGATGGCAAGAATGTTCGGTGCTGATGCTGTCGGAATGTCTACTGTTCCTGAAGCTATTGTTGCAAACTACTGCGGTATGAAAGTGCTTGGTATAAGCTGTATCTCAAATACCGCAAGTGCCCAGGACGGTGAAAAGCTTTCCCATGCAGAGGTTATTGATACAACAACAAAAGCTAAAGAAAAGTTTAAGTCTTTAGTTGTTAAAATAATTAGCGCCTGCTAAAATTACCACCAAAATCTGTTATGCTGACAATGTAAAGTTTTTTGTTAAATATGCTCAAAGCCTGTTAAATCAAGCCTTATGCAGGGAATAATATATGTATACAAGCAATTTTATATACTTACTCGTTTTTAAATATATATAAAGTATATAAATAGGAAAAGGATATTATGACAGGCGTAAACGGATACAGCTATGCCCGTCCTGCAGGTTCGATGGCAAGTAAAGGGATGCAGTACGGCGGTGCAGCAGGAAATATCAGTAATCAATATAGTAACGTTGGCAATACCGGAATGAGTAAAGGCTGATTTGCGAAACTCCGGGATGACTGCATCTGCCCAATACAGAGCAGAAGTTGGGGCACAACAGACAGCTGAATATTCACAGCAATTATCCCAAATGGCTCAAATGTATGGTATCAGCAACTTTGATCCAATGATGGCAGATACCAATAACAGCGGAATTATAAGTAAAAAGAATATAATAATATGGAAAAGCAGCTTCAAATGTATGCTATGCAGAATATGCGCACCGGTTCCAACGGGCAAAAGCAGCTCAAGCGGTAATGTATTCGGAATGCTGAATAGCATCACTGATACTGCAGGGAACATAATGGGTGCGGTAAAAGGCGATGGAACTTCAGGTACCAGCGGATTTATAGAAACTGCCGGCAACTGGGTTAAAGGGCTTTTCGGATAAGCATTTTTTCTGATTTGTTAAATTACGTAAATTTTTTTTAGCTGCATGGTCTTGCCAAATTTTTCCATTCGATTAAAAAAAAATATCTGATGGGAAGGACAAGAATATGCAAGTAGGAAAAACGCAGTATTTGATACGACCAAAGCAAAAAGATTACGGGATGTTATCCCCAAATCAAGGACCTATTCCTTCCAATCAAAAATTTAATAGAGATATTGAGAGACCTTTAAATCATAATTCCCAGAATTTATCATTTAAAGGTCTTTCTATATCTAAAAGCTATTAATAAGATAATGTATGCACAGGATAAGGAAGTTACTTACAGTGCAAATGTTCTTTTTTGACAAAACAAAAAAATCATCTCGGTGAAATGGTTAAAAAGCATTATGACCATGTTAAGTCTTCCGAAATGGCTAAAAAACTCGTCAAATTTGACGGTGATAAAATCACTTTCCGTAAGAAGACCATCCCTCATCTTATCTGGGATGGTTTAATTTATCCGTTCAAAATTCTTCCGTTTGATATACTCAACGGAATGGTTGAACTTATCGGCAAGATTAAGCCTTTCAAAAAAATGGGCGCAAAGAGTTCTTGAAAAACCATTTTTCAGAAATATCAGACAACGTTCAAAGATTGAATCTGAAGTAAGCTCTTTAAAAGGTTTGTGTGAAACAGCTACAAAAATTAAAAGACAAACCGGATGCAGAAATTTCATCAAAATTCTTCCAGCAGTCTGTTAAAATGTTTGACCCGAGAACAGGAAACTATGATACCAAACACGAACGTGCTCTGTGCCGTATGGTATCAGGTTTGCCTCCGGCAATTATGCTTGCAACAGATGCCTATAACCTGTCAAGAATGATGGATGACGATCCTGCAGCAGCTAAAAAAAGAAAAGAAAGCAAGATTCCGTCAGGAAATGAGCCGTCTGGTTATGAACGCTTATTTAATGCTTGTAACGTTTGGAGCTTTGAATAAATTTATTAATCAGTCAGCAGCAGGTAGTATGCTTTTATGACAGGTGCAACAACACTTTTAACCGAAACTTACTCCCCGTTTGAGAAACGGAAAACATATTAAACGCTTAACTCCGGAAGAAGCAAGAGCTGAAAATGAAAAAAATAATGCTCCGGAAAAAGATATTAAACCGCTGACATTTAAGTCTGATATGAAGCCCGCATCGCAGCCTAAAGAACAGCAGAAACCTCTGCTTTCATTCAGTACAATTATGAAAGCATCAGCAGGTGTGATTGCTGCAGGTTTTGCAGTAAAAGGTGCAAGAAAATATATTCCTGGTGTAGAAGATGCTTTAAAAACCATTACCGAACCGTTCAATAAAAATATAAATCCTTAACTCAGATAGCTGATTTTAGAATTTCCGGCGATAAGTTTGACGAAATAGTAAGAGTTCTCAGAGAAAATGACTTTGGCAAACTTGCTGATAAGTACGAACAGGTTGTAGCTACCGCACGAAATGCAGACGGTTCAATCAGCCTTGGAGTTAAAGATAAGAAGGTAAAACCGCTAATAGATTTTGTAATTGCTCCGTTCAAATTTGTATGGAATACTATCACTCTTCCTTACAAGTTAGTTGATAAAGGTGTTAAAGCTGCTATTAACAAAAAAGATCCGAAAGCTCCGGTAAAAGATATTGAAGCTCTGGCAAAAAAGTATTGAAAAAATTGGTCGCGAAGCTACTAAAAAAAGGATATAGTAAAGAAAAAATTCCAGACTTTTGTAAAAGACAATATAATGAAAGCCTTTAATACAGACACAATGTCTTCTGTACCTAACCACGAGCTGGCAAATCTTGCAAAAACCGCAGCAACTGCTGCCACTATGTGGTTCTTGATGACAGATAACTACAATATGGTAATGCTGAAATCCAACGGTAATGATAAAGAAGGGCTGAAACCAAGTTCAAAGAAAGATTTGTTCAGGAATGTTCAAGATTGTTCTATTCAACATTGCTGATAGACCTCTTCAATAATACATTCCAGAAACAATACAACGCATCTCTATTGGGTATGAGCTGGATAACACTTACTGATACAACAATAAGCGAAATCTTAACAAGAAAATCTGTGGGTATGACAATTACTCCTCATACAAGAGATGAACTTATGGCAATTGAAGAAAAACAAAATAATGCTACCGGTGCATTGAAAGGATACTATAACTTTATGCAGAGATTGACCGGCAAGCGTTCAATAAAAATCTTATGAAGTAAAGCCTAAGAACACCCGAAACACAGCTTCTCAAAATACAAAAACGGCTGCAGTTCAGGAACCTTCAATGCAGGGAAGCAGTATTTTGAATAAGATGATTAAAGGTTAAGATAAGATTATTCCCTGAGAAGTGCCGGTATGCTGCCCGGTTGGGTTTTCGCTATGGGTGTTAAACCAGAAAAATACTCCTGCGGTTGCAATTGCAACCAGAATTATAATTAGTAACATTCTGGTCAGAATTGCAAAAATTTTTCCTATTATGAAAAGAGCTGCAATAATTCCGGCACCGATAAGTATTACGGTATAATCCATTTAATTACCTCACTTTGTTTTCTTCACCTTTAAGCAGACGCTGAATGTTGCTTCTGTGAAGCCATATAATATAAACGGCTCCGAGTGCGCAGTAAATTGTATAGGCAACAGGCGCTTTAAACCACCACATTAAAAACGGTGAAACTGCCATTGCTATAATTGAACCCAGAGAAACGTATTTTTGAAGTATAAGTTATAACCGCCCACACAACAGCAATTAAAAGTCCTACAATCCAGTTAAGAGCAAGTATTGTACCAACACCTGAGGCAACGGATTTTCCGCCTGTAAATTTCAGGAATATTGACCTGCTGTGCCCGAGAATTACTGCAACTGCCGCAACAACCGGCAAAAGTCCTATTCCTGTAAATGTTGTTGCAAAAAGTTTTGCTAATATAACAGGCAAAGCACCTTTCAAAGCATCAAGAAGCATTGTTATAAAAAACCATTTTTTGCCCATAACCCTTTTTACGTTTGTAGCACCGGTTGAGCCTGAGCCGATAGTTCTTATATCCTGTCCTGTAAAGGTTTTAACAATAATATATCCGGTCGGAATTGAACCTATTAAATATGCTGTCACAAAAACCGTAATAAATTCTAAAACTTTTTTCCATACTCTCTCCTTATTTGTTATCAGATTATAACACAATTAAAAACCTTATGGCAATATTGATTTTAAGTCAAAAAATATGCTATAAATAATCTAAGAGAGAGTTGGTATTTATGAACAGAAAATTAATAATTCTAGGTATTTTAATTCTTGCGGTATCCATTGTCGGAAAACTTTTATGGACAGCACTTAAAAACGTAAAGGTAGACGATTTTAAACCAGCAGCAGTAATTTTTGTAGTAGATTCTTCTGCTTCTAATCAGAAAGATTTGCCCGAACAGAAAAAGATGCTCAGACAAATCTGCAATATTCTTGAGCCGGAAGGTTTGATTAAGATTTTAAAAGTTTCCGAGGATTCTTATTTAATATATGAAGGTGCACCGTTTAACGGGTCCGGCATTGATAAAGCAATGGATGCTTTTACTGCATATGATGATAAAGATTACGGTACTGCATACGGGGTAGGCTTGAAAAAAGGCTTTTTCTCACGCCCTCGAAATGAAAAAAAGAACGGCTACCTGCCTGCCATTGTTGTAATGGGTGATCTGGAAAACGAAGGTGCAATTGAAAAACAGATTAACTGGGAAACTCTTCCTGAAAATGTTCAAAATGTCCAAAAATATGCACCGGATCTGGCAATGATGTTTTATATGCGCACCCGGAAAAACTTGATAAAGTGAAAGAAGCTCTCACTCCTGTTTTGGGTGAGAAAAAACTTATTGTGTCACCAAAACAAAAATTCAGATAAAAGCAGTTAAAACATTTATCCACGCTCTGGACAGATAAAATTATGAGGTAATTTATGGCTATTATAATTTCTTCTTCAACACAGGAAAAAGTTTTTGAAGATAAAGATATAATTAATATCGGCAGTAACGAAAGATGTGATTTTTACATAGATGCAGGCTATGAAGTTTTGTTGACTGTGCAGATTGACCGTATAACAAACAAATGCTTTGTTACCAATAATTTCCGTAATGAAAAAATTCTGTTTAAAGGAAAGCCTCTTCAGAAGATTGAAATTAACAATATTTGTAAAATTGTTTTTGCAGGAACATCAGAGTTTATCAGTGTCAAAGTTTCCGAAGCAGATAAAATGAAATCTACAGTTTCAGCAATTGAAAAAAGAAGAGTTGACAGAAGAATTTGAAAAGACTTTATGGCAATGATGCCTCTACTATAACAAAGGTTAAAATAGAAAAGCAGCGTGAACCTATTGAACAGGCTCGCGTCGCAATTATCAAACAGGTTGCATATTCTATTAACGAATTGAAAAATAAAATATCCGCTAATTCGAGAAACAGTATATTTCTTCATATAGCACTTGCGGTGAGTGCAATTTTCAGTTCGTTCGCAGTAGCTAATTATCTTATGGGGCTTACAATTCAGGAGGCTGAAAAGTATCTTTACCTGCCGACAAATATAAAAGTTTGGGCAGCTTATGCAATAATTGTGTTTGGAATTTGCCTAATGCTTAAGCAGGGTGTTTATTTGTTTTTACAGAATAATGTCGTAAAAAAGAGCTTGCGAAAACAACAAGATTTGCGCAGAATTTTATGTTAATTCTGTCTACAATATTCATTCTTGGTATATATGCTGTTAACCTTGTATATTTTATGAATTTAAATAATTTTATATCGTTTGCACTATTTATCTCGCTGTTCTTTGTTGGAATTATGGCTACACTTGCAATAAGCTGCGGGTACTTTAAATGTAATAATTCCGAGTGGAGTGCAACTTTAAACAAGTTTGAGTATAGAGAAGATTTTGAAGCGGTTTTGAAGGCTTACAGGCTCTGGATAGAGCGCTACATAAACAGCTTAAGCAGAACAAAAATCCGTAATATAAAAGACAGACTGTTTAATCTCCAATTAAAATCTGCCGGAGAGATTATAGTAGGAATTTTAACCGCGCCATTCCTTGCATATGGTGTTTCCAACACTCTTGCAATGTGTTTTTCCTGAGGCAGCCGGCTGGATAAGAATTTCAGGTCTGCGTTTCAGTCCTATTTTTCTGGTACTTGCTACATTCTTGATTATATTTGCATTTTTCGGATTTGTAAGTGCGTTCACAGCTTCCAAGAAAATTCAGGCATCTCAGGTGATTAAGCAGGATGGTTTCAGCGATTACAGACAGCATTCGGTCAACATCTTCGGGCTTGAAGGTGTGCGTAAGCTTACGCTTGATAAAAACCGTTACCTTGCTATTGCATGTTCAATTATTTTTATAGAATTCTCAATGAATGTTTCATATTTTATGACTGAAATCGGCGGTGATCTGCAAGGGATTGCTCTTAGTTTGATAGCCGCACTTGTTCCTACTGCGTTATTAATTGCTGAAACATTGATGCTCAGTCAGACACAATTTGATATTTATGCTTGTGATGAGCTGCTGGCAAAAATAGATAAAGATTAGTAGTATGACATGGCTTAAAATATTTGTAGTAATTGCATTTGTATTTATAAACTGGTGCGTTCTGGCATTTGAACCTTCTGTGCACGCACCTTTTGTAATGGAAAAGAAAGATTTTAAACTTGCAAAACACTACCAGGAGCCAAAATCCTCATCAGGAACAATTAATCTTTTAAAACTGGGACTTTCAAAATGCCTCCGGCGCAGGAAGCTAATGCAACGCTTGCTGACGCATCCGCTGAACAAACTGTTAAAAAGAAGTTCATATTGAGCCGTCCGAATTTTACAGGCAGGCAAACGGACTTGGCATACGAAATGTTTCAAATACACGTAGTGAAAATTTTAGTTTTGGTAAAAACAAAGAAAAGAACAAGCGGCTTGAACAAAGGTTGATGCTGTTATTTCAGCTACAGAAGAAAAGCCTAAGAAGCTTTCACGCAGAGAAGAAACTATTGCCTGGAACCGGTGGCGCAGTGATTTGCAAAACAGAATAATGGCAGAAAGTCCTGTTAATGCTCCTATTGGCACTTTATTACTTTTTCGTTCAGGGTAAGCAGCAAAAAAACAATCTCAAATGTAAAGGTTAATTGTTCAAACTGGAGTTATACAAAAAGTATTCGTGAGGTTATGGTTCCTTTAATTAAAAAGTTATGCGGGAAAAAGAATTTCTTGAGTTTCCGGCAGGTTCTGAGAGAAAATTTATTGATTTTAAAGGTGCTTTTTAATCTGGTATGAGGAAAGCTTTTTCTTCTCCGGATGATTACAATGATTTTGAAAGGGTGCAGTGGTATGAGTAAAAACGGGTTAATTATTTTATTAATATGTGTTGTAGCAGGCTTGACTGCAATTACAGCTTTTGTTGCGGCTGCAAAACCGGACATTAACAAATCGGTTGTTCTACAGATTATAAAATACAAAAAATAATCTCAATAATTAAGAGGATTGCCGGTTTCAATGTGTGTAATAAAAATTACTGTATGTTTAGATGTACTGTATGCCAAAAATTACACACATCACGCGTTGAATACTGCGACTGCGGTAATGATACTTTCGAGGAAGTAGCAGAAACTGTTTATCCTGCACGTAAAGTTATTTCAGTATCTGAAATTTTATCCTGGATATTTTTACGGCTTGTATTATTTTATCGTTGTATGTAATCTTTTTACCGGTGCTAAAGAGGTCAAAAAACTCCTCATCAACCTGTAAAAGCATCTCAAACGCAGTCTGTTCAAATTCCCGATATTGATAAAATATGGGACAATACACCGGCAGCGTCGGAAATATCAGGCGGCGGAAGCGAGATGGATATTTATAAAAAAGGATTGCAAAATCTGCTGTATTCCAATCTGAAACTAAAACCTCAGAATCCCCGGGAGAATGTGAAGTTGAATTTCGTATAGGTTCAGACGGAACTCTTACCGGCAGAAAATTGTATAAAAGACAGGGCAGTAAAGCTTTTAATAAAATAGTTTTAAATATGCTGAAAAAACCTCAGAATATAAAACCCCTCCTGTTGATTACACCGGCGAAAAAAAAATAAAGGCATATGTCTATACCAATAATGATGAGATAAAAATATTTATAAAGTAAAAAAAAGACGGTTTTTAAAACCGTCTTTTTTATCTAAAGTGATGTAACGTTGAAATCCGTTCGGATTTTGAGGAAGAGTTTTCAAAAACAACCTTCAGGCATTTTTCAATAAATGCTTCAATTCCTGAGATTTCAGCTTTTAATGCTTCATAATCTTCGTGTTTTCTTCCTTGGATAGTTTGTTTAAAGTTTTCATAATCGTACATAAATCAAATACTCCTTTTACTTCACATAAAATAAGACGGAATATATTTGATAAATCTTTAATACTTTCAGGCTAAACTTTACAAAACTTTAATTAAATACCGGTAAATATCTGGCATCAATCTGGAAACCCTTGCTGTAATATTCTGAACGGCTGTATTTGCAATTTTGCGGGTTTTGCATAGCTTTTTGCCATATTTCTTCTGTTTTATTTATTCCACTGTAATGGTCAGGTTTTATTAAAAAGAGCACTGTACAATTGCCGGGAAACAGGTTCGCTGAAAGAACAGTTTACGGTTAACATTCCGTTGGCAGTTCCTGTTACCTGTAAGTACTGGCAGGCGTTTCCGTTTTTGCCTAATATTTGCTTGCTGTCATGGAATACTGTTCCTGCCATATTAAAAGTTGCATTTTCAATATAAACATCACAGTTTTTGAATTTTTGAATAAACTTTTTGTTGAAACCGTTGTCAGTGCGTTCATTTGCATTTGCCGCCAGACATGAAAAAACAGCAGGGTTAGTATAAAAATTTTCTTCATATTTTAATTATACAAGCAATTTTTTAAATGAAAAGTTTTATATTAATTAGCGGGGAAACTAAGGGGAATAATATGCTTAACAAAGTTGATGAACAGAAATATATTGATTATATGCTTGCAAACTTCCTGATGTGCAAGGGGCGGAGCGCATAAGCTTAAAAAGGTGAAAGCCTCTGGGGGCTTGCAAAAAAAAGAATTGAATAATCCGAAAGCTTCTAACAGTGAAATCAGCGAATATATGCTTTTGATTGCAAAGCTGAACAAGCTGGATACTATTGAAAAAATGAATGGTCTAAAGGTTAATGATGAAATTTATCTGCCGTCTGTACAGTCCGGAAATGCTGCTGTTAAACCTTCTAAAACTCTTACGGATGCAGAGCAAACATTAGCGGATATTAAAGAAACTTTATTGAATGATAAGACGCTTCATGTTACACAGGCTTCTCCTAAATCTATAAGGATGTACCATGTTTATAATCACTGCACAAATGAAAAGACAGGATATACTACACAATACCATCCGGTGATTAGTTTCACTCTTGATAAGAACGGAAAGTTCAAAGACGCTTCATTTGAAGGTAAAAATAATATCAATTCATTCGGATATGACTATGACTTCGGCAGCGATGGTGAAATTAAACAGCATGGAGTTTTTCGACGTATTAAACATGGTCAGATAGACCGGCAGGATATGGATGTATTAAAAACCCGCCTTGAAGAACTATCCCAAAAGGCAGTTTCCGCCTATTAATATATCGCAATTATTTGTAATATACATGCAAAAAAATTTTATTTACGGGTTTAATCTTTTATATGCAAATTACCCCGTATAATAACAGACCATCTTTTAAAGGTTATGACGCACGACATATACGCGCGCTGGTTATGACTTCTAATAAAGGCAAAATTGCACAGGAAATGAAGGCAATCGGTGACAAATCCGATTTAAAGTTCTGCTTGCAGGAGTAGAGGATTTGTTTGAAAGCGGTTTTGAGAACGTTTACGAAAGATGTCCTTATACAACTGCCTGGGCGCAGGATATAGCAAGTGTTACTCCTGATAATAAAGTTTATTATCCATGGTCCTATGACGGGCTGGGATGGTTGTTAAGCCAGACAAAGAAAATAAAGGGTGTTCTTGCTCAAAATCACATTGCAGGCGGAAATTATTATATAGTTAAAAACGGCAGTAAGAATGATTTGATTATTGGTAAGACCTCAATGGGCGGAATTGATGAAAATGTATTGAAATCACGGTTTTGTGCAGATAATATACATATTATTCCGCAGATGGATTATCACATCGATCTTGGAATCCGTCCACTTATAAACAAAAAACGTTCTTGTATGTAATGATGATTTAATGATTGCTTCTATAGAAGCCGGTATTGAAAAAACTAAAGATTTTAAAGATGTTAATTTATCTCTGAAAAAAAATTTATCGGATTTTAAAAATGCAGTTTCACAAAATATTTATGAAAAACCTGATAAAGTTGCCGGCATGTTAACTGATTACGGATATAATCCTGTTCCTGTTCCGGCAAGAATTTATGATGTTAAATTCAAACCTGATGCAAAGAAAGCAGGACTGGTATACAAAATGAATTTTGCTAATGCTGTGGCGCTTGAAAATTCAAATAATGAGCTTATTTATATAACAAATAAATCTCTTCTGGACAGAGAATGCGGAATAACTCCGGAAATTGAAAAAAAGACAGGTTTTAGTTTTGAAAAGATTTTTAAAAGTAGTATTGCCCCTTTTGTTGAAGAGAAGAATGTTCATTTTGTATCAGGTGAAAATGATGTAATTGCGGATTACCTTACAAATATGGATGCAGGTATTCACTGCCTTTGTGCTGAGATACCTTAACGGTTATATAATTTTTGCGTAAAGCTCCGGCAGCTCCATTTCATCCGTAAAGATTTCAATGTAGCAAAGTTTATCCTGATGAGCAAGTTCTGCCTGTTTTAGTATTTCATCAAGCTCTTTATTTGTTTTAGCCTGTGCAGTCCAGATGTTACCGCCAAAATCCGAGGCGATTTTAGTATAATCCCAAAGCGGTATATCATTAAAACCTGCATTAGGTGTTTTGGATAATACTCTTTCTATTGTATAACCAAAGTTATTTAATACAATAATAACAGGCTTAATTTCATAGTGCAGCATTGAGCTTAAGGCTTGAAATGTCAACTGGTGTGCACCTTCTCCTGTTAATAAAATCATTCTCTTCTGCGGATCTGCAATTTGTGCTCCAAAAACAGCCGGAGTTGCCCAGCCTATTGAAGCCCATAAAAGCTGTGCATACCATACCGCACCTTCCGGAAGTGTCAGAGCCGGAACTGTACATGAAAAAACTCCTGTATCAGAAAAGATACAGTCATATGGTTTTATAAACTCCTGAAGTCTGGAGGTAATATATTTAAAGTCCAGCTTCCTTTCTTCTGTTATATCAGCCTGCAGTGGCTTTACTTTATCTTTTATCAAATCAATGTTCCGGTGGGTTATATTTTCTGAGAGTTCTCTGAGCATATCTTTCATAAGAACATTATCGTATAATTTTTTCCTGAATAATTGTGTAAGTTCCTGTATGTTAATGCTTTTTGGACGGATTAACCTGTATGTCAAAGTTCAGCGTATTAAAGTCGCTGAAAATAGTTCCAATACAAACCGGACAATCTGAATTATTAACCTGATAATTTACATTCGGATTTTCGTAGCCTGCAAGATAAGTCCCTATAAAGCCGGGGTTATTTTCACTCAGCAAACCTTTACCCATTAACAGTGTTGTTGCCGGCAGTCCGCTTTTTTCAATAAAGCTTAGAAATTCTTCTTCACTTTCGTATCTGACTATAAGGGAATCTCCTATTACTATCGGCGATTGTGCTTTTTGTATTACTTTAAGCGCGTGTTCTACTGCTTTTTTTAATTTTTGTTTGTCGCTCTGGACGCTTTTTATCTCTGGTGAATTTTCTATTTCCATATCACATATATCAGCAGGGATTGATATATATACAGGTTTTTTATATTTTTGAAAAATATAGAGCAGTCTTTCTATCTCTGATTTTGCATTTTGCTCGTTTAATATTGCAGCACTCTGGGTAAAACAGGAATAGGCATTATAACTTGCAAAGTAATCCGGCGTATCAAAGTTATGGTGAATTAATGTATTATTTTTTATATATTGGGTAGCAGGTGCTCCGACTA
>VOFD01001840.1_pt1 | contig 24295 bp, 34 predicted proteins | sample 5384101 | NCBI WGS metagenome assembly VOFD01 (sample SAMN12384723, study PRJNA508395) | human gut metagenome | isolation source: healthy gut C | host: Homo sapiens
AAGCTTTCTGACAGGTATATAACTGATAGATACCTCCCGGACAAAGCTATTGACCTCATTGATGAAGCAGCTTCGTCTTTGAGAATTAATATTGACACAATGCCGGAAGATATTGATATTTATACCCGCGAAAAACTCCAGCTTGAAATAGAACGGAACGCATTAATAGAAGAAAATTCAAAAGAAGCTGAAAATAAAATTGCAAAAATTTCCAAAAAAATAGAAAATCTTGAAGCAAAAATCTCAAAGCTTAAAGACCAGTGGATTCAGGAAAAGAAAATAATTAACAACACAACTACTGTGAAAAAAAAAATATTGAAATACTGAAATCCCAGATTGAAATAGCCCAGAAAAAAGGTGAACTTACAACTTCTCTTGAGGTTAAGTATAAGCAGATGCTTGAAATGGAAAAAAGCTAAAAAGAACTTCAGTCTGATAAAACAAAGAAACGGCTGATAAAAGAACAGCTTGAAGCAGATGATATTTCCGCGATTGTTGCAAATGGACAGGCATTCCAACCACAAGACTTGTTGAGGATGAATCTTGCAAGCTTATGAAAATGGAAGACTTTCTGCATAAAAGATTAATAGGTCAGGAAGAGGCTGTCACAAAGATAGCAAATGCAATACGTCTTTCCCGTTCAGGTCTGCGCGACAGCAGACGTCCAATAGGGTCATTCTTATTCCTTGGTCCGACCGGTGTGGGGAAAACAGAACTTGGAAAAACACTCGCAGAGTTTTTGTTTAATGAAGAAGATGCACTCATAAGGATTGATATGAGTGAATTTATGGAAAAATCTGCAATTTCACGTCTTACAGGTACTACTGCCGGTTACGTAGGTTATGAGGACGGAGGTCAGCTTACAGAAGCTGTAAGACGCAAACCGTATTCTGTTGTATTGTTTGATGAGATTGAAAAAGGCTCATCCTGATATTTTTAATATAATGCTCCAGATGTTTGATGATGGCAGACTTACAGACGGTCAGGGCAAGCTTATTGATTTTAAAAATACAGTGCTTATTATGACCAGTAACCTTGGCAGTGATATTCTTCTTGACAATTCGCTTTCTGAACAAAGTAAGCAGGAAGAGGTTCATAAGCTGTTGCGTTCAAAATTCAAACCGGAATTTATAAACAGGATAGACGAGATTATAACCTTTAAGCCGCTAACGCTTGCTGAACTTGCAAAAATAGTTGAAATCCAGACATCTTCGCTTAATACGCGGGTGGAAGAGCAGGGGATGGAACTTGAGCTTACTGATAATGCAAAAGTATACCTCGCGAATGAAGGTTATGAACCTTTATATGGAGCACGTCCTTTGAGAAGGGTTATCCGTAAAGAAATTGAAATCCCTCTTTCCATGAAAATAATTGGCAATGAATTTCATCATGGCGACAGGATTGTAATTGACTGTGTTAACGATGAACTTGTGTTTTCAAAAGCAGGAGTTAAAAGACCGGAATTTATTCCGGTCATGTAACACATATATACTCCTTCAGCTGTGCCGGCTAATATGCGGCAATACACTAAAAGATTCTTTTTCATACCCTAATCGAACAGCTAAGCTAGTCCTGGTTAATAGCTTTTTCTGTTTCTTCAATCTTGTTTATTAAATCATCAACCTGTTCCTTAAAATAAAGTATAAAAAAGGCTTATTTCTTCTTTTAAAACTATAGGCACCTGGCCAAACGGAATATTTATACATAAATTACACTCCTTGTGTTTATCTAACCTTAACAAATTCATTTACGGTCAATTGATATTAAAACTTTAGAAAAAATTTTGCTTCATGTTTACATTATGTAACAACTTTGATAATGCTGCTTTTGTTGAAAAAAATCCTAAAATACTATATAATAAAAAGGGGAGTGCCTGAGGCACGACACAACCCGTGTAAACGAAAATCCTAACAGTTAAAACAAATAAGAAAAAATATTTGTTTCGAGGCGATAGCAAGAGCAGGGCGTGAGCGTGTCTGAGAAAATAAATATTTTTTCTTTAAAAAAAAAAGAAAACCAACAGTAAAGAAAAAGAAATAATTAGCTGTAATTATTTTCGAAACGATAGCTTAAACGAAGCGGAAACGAGCTTGAGAAAAAATAAACAGATAACGCAAAGCAGTAGCACCTTTTGATTAAATATAAAACTTTTCGAGGCGATAGCGGTGGAGGGCACGAATTTTGCACTACGAAAAAAGTTTTATATTTAATCAGGTTTGCTAACAGTAATAAATTCCGAATTTTGCCTTTAGATGGCGATTTCGCGCCGCCGGAAAAGTGCCCGAAAAAGTTTTTATTCGAATACAAGGTTAGTTCTTTCAGATGGTATTATGTTGTCCGGTTCGTGGATTTATGCTGAAAATTGCGATATGGTAATGGGACGGGGAGTTTTGAATAATGTATGCGGAGAATTCTTTGTTGATTTGAACGGTGTTAAAGCTCCCAATACTATAGGTAAAGATATTTTTGTATTTTATATTACTAAAACATCAATTATACCTTTTGGTACACAAATTGAAACTTATAGACCTTTTGAAAAAAATTGTGTTGTAAATTCTACAGGCTCCGGATACGGTTACGGCTGCACTGCATGGGTAATTTATAATGAAAATATGGATTATCTGCGTTGCAATGATTTGAGTTGGCAGGGCAAACATAAGTGCAATTAATTATAAAAACAGATTTGTAACCTCAAACTTGTTAACGTCAATCAGTCCTTTGTCGGTAATCTTGATTTCAGGGATTACTGACAGGGATAAAAATGCCATACTCATAAACGGATCGGCGATTTTACAGCCGATTTTACCTGCTGCATTTTCGAGTTCTGTAATCTCTGCCATAACTTCTTCTGCGGGTTTATCAGACATAAGCCCTGCTATAGGCAGAGGCAGGTGGGAAAGTGTTTTTCCGTTTTCAACTATAATTTTGCCGCCCTGTGATTTGACAAGTTCAACTGCTGCATAGTACATATCATCATCATTTGTTCCGATTACAATCATATTGTGGCTGTCATGTGCTACTGTTGATGCGATTGCTCCCGATTTCAACCCAAAACCTTTCACAAATCCAAGCCCTATATTCCCTGTTGCTTTGTGCCTTTCGAGGACTGCAATTTTTAAAATATCATTTTCTATATCTGACACTGCAAAGCCGTTTTCATTTTTTACATGTTCAGCAGATAATTTTGTTATTAATTGCTGTGGAATTACATTTATGACTTTTATATTATTTTTGCCGTCTGGAACTTTTATCTGCAAATCTTCTTTATACAAATATTTTATATTAACAGACCCTCTTAGCGCCGGAGGTTTCATTTCTGTCATATCAACGATGGTTTTACCGTCTTTGGCAACAAGTTTTCCGTTTTTGAAAACCATCTTCGGCTCGAATGTTTCCAGATTTTCAAATACAGCAATATCTGCTTTAAAGCCTGGTGCTATTGCACCGACATTTTTGTAGTTTAAAATATTCGGCTGTATTTATGCTTGCCATCTGTATTGCATTAATCGGGTTAATACCAAGGCGGACTGCTTTTTTAACCATGCGCGAAATATGTTTTCCAAGATGTTTCGGATGTCTGTCATCGGTTACAAACATACATTTTCTGGTATTGTATTTTTTAAAACAGGAATTAAAGGTTCTAAATCTCTTGCCCCTGTTGCCTCACGTATCATCAAATACATACCGAGGCGAAGCTTTTTCAATTGCTTCTTCCGGTGTGGTACATTCATGATCAGAAGCTACGCCGGATGCAATATATGCACTGAGCTCTTTTCCGCAAAGATGCGGTGCGTGACCGTCTACGCGCTTATTTTTTCTATCCCAAGCTGGATTTTGCTTAAAACACTTTTATCACAGTTAACAACACCAGGGAAATTCATCATTTCAGCAATACCGAGAACCCAAGGAGCATCAATTAGTAATGCCAGATCGTAACTGTTCAAATCAACGCCGGAGGTTTCAAATCTGTTGCAGGAACGCAGGAAGGAAGCATCATATAAACATCAAGCGGAAGGTTTTTGGTTGCTTCTCTCATAAAAGCTTATACCCTGTAAGCCCATAACATTAGATATTTCATGCGGATCTGCAATTACTGTAGTTGTACCTGAGGCGAGAACAAGCTTTGCAAACTCTGACGGCATAAGCATAGAGCTTTCAGATGGACGTGACCGTCAATAAAGGACGGGTTACGTAAGCACCTTTACGTCTATTTCCTCTTTTCCCCGGTAACCTTTTGAAATACCGGCAATTTTGCCGTCGATTACAGCTATATCTGTTTCATAAATTTCTTCTGATAAACATTTACCAGTTTGGCATTTTTTAATTACTAAATCTGCAAAGTTCTTCACCTTTGCTTACTTTTATAATTCGTTCGATGTTTTTCATATTTCTGCCTTTCGGGGGTACCGTTGAGTGACGGTAATATTTTTGTTTATGATAACACGAAATTATTATATAGGCAGGTTTTTAAAATAGTCTTTATCTGTTAAAGCTTTATAAGTACAGCCGATACCGTTAGTAGTGCTTGTGCTTGTTAAGGAACATTTGTTAACACTATCATATGCTGTTCCTTCTGCGCCCATTGGAAGCAACTTTCCATTGTCCGTAATCTGAAAAGTAAATAAATCATGTCCCCAGCGGTTTGGCTTTTTATTATACCCGTTTACGTCGACGCTTATTAAAAGCAGGTGACCTCCAGGCATATTTTCTACCATAATAAACATTTCGTCGCTGATAAAAACCTGTCCGTCATCTAATAAACTGTTCTGCATTTTTTTATTATTATATGTTTTATAATTTTGAGAAACTCTGGTTGTTCCTTCTTCATCAACGAAATTGCTTTCACAGGATTCAAAGTCACAGTCTTTTTGAAATTTTGAAATAAGCTTTAAATTTAGGTATAAATGCATGTGCGGGATAATTTGTATTATTAACAATCTGTCCTTCGTCATAAGTCATTTGATTATAGGCAGCCTGCAAAATACTATAAGCTTTTTTCAAACCGGTTTCCAACTCTTTACCTTGAGTTTGGTTAATAAGCGCCGGCAGAGTCATCGCCGCAATAACACCTACAATGCCAAGAGTTATAAGTACTTCTGCAAGCGTAAAGGCTTGTTTGTCCATTTTTTTGCTCCTTTCATTTATATATTAAAATATTGTATTCATAAAATAAATACAATAAGTAATGTATTTTTGAATATATCATATTAATCTTAATTTAAATACAATAACTTACAGGGATTTTTATGAACGAGTTTAAACCTATAAAGCAGGAAAAGACTGTAATAAGCATACGATTGGATGTCGATATGCTTAAAAAGTTGATGAATTGTCTGTACAAACAGATATTAGCCGTAATGAATTTATTGTTCAGTGTATTGATTATGCACTTAAAATCTAAAACAATAAAAAACTTTTTATTGAAGCGATTTTGGTTTTTTGATAAATACAAGCATAGGTATGAGTAAGAATGTTGCAAATGCAAACCATCTGAATGTATCAATATATGCCCACAGGTGTGACTGCTGAATAAGCTGTGAGTAAATTTGGCTTTGAGCCATTGTATGTGCTGTAAAGGTATCTGTAAGAGATGAAAATGTTCCTGTAAGGGCATTTACACGTTCAACAAAAAAGTATTATTAGTATCATGCAGATGATTAATCAGCATGTTTTGATGAACCTGTGCAAACCTTGCACCCATAGTTGTTCCAAGAGATGTCCCTATTGCTCCGCCGATATTTTTACAAGGTTTTGAAGTCCTGTTGCGTTGGTCATATTCTCATTTTTGATTGTTGAAAACGATAACGGGATTAACGGGGTTAATGCAAGGAACAGTCCTGAGCCGTAAAGAATGTTTGGCAGGGCAATGGTTGTAAGGTTAATCTGAAGGTTAATCATCCCAAAGAACACACTTCCAAGTCCTAACAAGATTAAACCTATCATTACAATCCTTCTGTCGCCGAGTTTTTTAGATAAAGTCAAATATAAAGCAACTCCGATAAAGCTTCCGACACCCCTTGACCCCATTGAAAGTCCGCTTAGGTAAGCTGTATATCCCAAAAGGTTTTGCAGCATTGACGGCAAAAGCGCAGCAGAAGAAAGGAATACACCCATTAATATTACCTGTACAAGTGTTCCAAAAAAGTACGTCCTGTCCTTTAATACTGTTAAATCAATTAGCGGCTCTTTTTCCTCTTGCCTGAGAGATAAAAAAATAGAATTGCAAATATCATTGATATTGCACTGAGCCAGCAAATCCACGCAGCTCAAACCAGTCTGCATCATTACCTTTATCAAGTACAACCTGCAAGGCAATAAGCCAGCCTGATAAAAATATCATTCCTTTAAAATCAAAATGTACATTTTTTCTGTTTTTTTGCATAAGGAGGTTCTTCCAGCAGGTTTTTTGAAAGATAGACACACAAAAAAGCCAAGAGGAACATTTATGAGATAAATCCATGGCCAAGACCAGTTTTCAGTAATCCATCCCCCGAGAACAGGTCCGATTAACGGGGCAAAAATTACTGCAATACCAAAGATTGCCATAGATTTCGGACGGTCTTTTTAGGGAAACTTTCCAGCATAATTGACTGACCAAGAGGCAGGAGCCCGCCTCCGCCAAGCCCTTGCAAAAACCTTGCAAGAACAATTTCTATCATTGAGTGTGAGATTGCACACAAAAATGAAGATATAGTAAAAACTATTGTACATATCATAAAGTAGTTTTTACGCCCGAAAAGTTTTGAAGCAGCCGCAACAAGAGGGATTGCAATACCGCTTGCAATCAGATAGCTTGTTAAAACCCAGGTTGACTCATTCAAACTTACTGACATTGAACCGGCAATATAAGTTAAGGCTACGTTTGAGATGGTTTCATCCAAAACAAACATAAATATTGCAAGCATTACCGGGGTAATCATTAACCATGGGTTAATACCGGGGCGCCATTCCTGTTCCGTTGATATACTCTCACTCATTTAAACTTTTTCCCTTTATTATGATTTTTTTGTAAAAAATTTTATCAAGTCCTTTTATAAATCCAAAATGCAGAAATGATGTTATTCCTGCAAGGTAAGCAGAGTATTTATGAACTTTCATTTTGTAAGGAAATTTAACTTTACTCATACCAGTTATTCCGCATACTGTTCCAAACCCTAAAGCGGCATATCCGGAATCGGATACCAGACGATGCCTCAGGCTGTGTTTACTTTTCCCGTTAATCGGAGGTTGGATTGTTTGTACAGGTTGAATTGTGTTCATCATAATTACATACCCTCAGCTTATATCTATACTTTAGCATAAATATAATTTTAAATATAATGATTGTTCAGGTAAAATTTAATAAAAAAGCTCCGGAAAACCCGGAGCTTTATGGAACTTATTCCAAACCTAATGCAATCTTATTGTTTGTTGAAACCATATTCATTGCTGCATACATGCTGTTTTGTGCGCTTTGAATACTGTCATACTGGTCATCCAGACTTTTTAGTTCCCTGTAATATTCAAGTATGGTGTTAATCTCCTGAGGATTTTCGCCGGCTTCATCAATCATAGCTTCCAGCTCTTCGCTGACTTTGTCCAGAATTTCAGTAACACTTTCATCGTCTTCATAGCTTACACCAACTCGTGTCGCAAGGGATTTTGCATCTGCCAATACTTCTGTTTCGCTGAGGTTTTGACCTTCACCTCCGCCATTTTCAGCAGCCTCCTGCCGTTGAGCTTCCTGTATTTTTGTCTGTGCCTGTGCTTCTGTCATTCCGTCTGTGACAGGAATGCCCAGTGCTTCAAGCTGTCTTTTGGTGCTTTCGCTCAAGTCGGATTTCTTCTGTGTTGTTTGTGCTGCCGCTGCTTGTGTTGTCTGTGAGCTTACACTTGAAACAGATGTTGTCATAAATACTCCTCTCTTATCTTTTCTTTTGAACTTTCAAAAGAATACAAGCTGAGTAACGGAATTTATAAAGGTGTTCTTTAGAATTATTAGTATATATTTAATAAAAATTTACATGTAGAAATTTCTACCACTAGATATATAAACTTGTCTAAATGTTAAAGTTAATGTTATGATAAACAAAAAGGGTGATGTAATGGCTGAATCGGAAGCTGCTGATATATTGTATACTGAAAATATACCGTATAAACTTGAACAAACTGCAAGGATAGGGTATTTGCTCGGTAAAAACTATTACAAAAATTATGTTAATACAATACTGGATCTTGATGAATATGCTATTTTAAGCCATATTACAGCAAATCCTCATCTTTCGCAGAGTGACTTATCGAAGCTTATGTATAAAGGTAAAGCCCATGTCGGTAAGATTTTAAGCAGTATGGAAAAGAAGGGTTATGTTAAAAGAGGAGTTGCAACTTCTAATAACATCATGAAAAAAGTTACAAAAATTACAGCAAAAGGCGAAAAGCTTTTTTATACGAAACACACAGTGTTTTTGTTAAGCTTGCACAAAATGTGTTGAGTGTATTTACACCGGAAGAAAAAGAGATTTTTATAAAACTTCTGGATAAATACAGAGATAAGATTACCTCAACTTATGAGATAATTTTTTAGAACATTCCTGGTGTCATCATTCCCGGCATAATTCCCATCATGCTGTTTTGCATCATATTATTGTTATCATAGAATTTCAGGAAGTTATCATAAGTCATAGGTGCTGTTTTTTCAGCATTCTGTGTTACTGCTCCGTTATTATCGCTTCTTGTTTTGATAACTTTTTTTTACAGGAGGTTCCAAATCAACTTCTTCTATTTCAAAGCCGTTATAATCGTATTGTTTTTCTGTTGTTTTTTCACCTGAACAGGTTTTTCAAAAGCTTCCTGATTTTGAGTTGTAGGAAGCGAACGGCTGAAGCCTGGAAAACTCTGTGACTGGTTCATATATTTAACGGCTTCCATATTAGTTCCTCTTGTGAAAACGCCGGTGCGGCAAAGGTAGTTAAACAAACTAATAAAAGTATCTTTTTCATAATTATCCCTCTTTATTATATTTTTTCATATAAGCTTTTAACACATTAATTGTCCTGTATAAGCCACAGAGTGTGAAGCTTTTACAAAAACATTATCACCGTTTTTTAGCCAGCTGACAAGTTCCTTATTGAGCAGTTCTGCATTTTCGTAATATGCACCTGGAAAGTCAAGCTTCAGAATATTCCACAATGCTTTTTACTTCAAGACCGCAAAGCAAAATTCTGGAAGGGTTCACATCTCTTATAGTTTTTCAAGTTCAAGATGCTGCCTTTGAGTTTCAGCGCCTCCTTCAGACATGTCGCCTATGATAAGAACGCCGTTTTGCCCGCCGGTAATCTTTTTTAAAGCCTTCCAGTGCAGCTTTCATAGAAAGCGGATTTGCATTGTAGGCTTCTGTCTATAACATGTATAGTCTTGTCCGGAGAAATTTTTCCCGCTGAAGGCTTCACCGCGTCCGGCAAGGCTTTGGAAAGTTTTAAGTTTTTCTATGGCTTCAGCTATATCAAGATTTTCAAGGTAAGCAACTGCCAGAGCTGCTGCCATATCCAGCATAATATGCTCAGGAGTAGGTGTATCATTGAGTTTATAGGCTTGTCCAAAACCTCAAAAGAATTTTTCTTCCCCGCAATGTATTTTTATATCAGCATCATCAGTGCCGAAAGTTATGATATTAAGTTTCTTATCTTTGGCAGCCTTTTCAATAATATCAAAAATGAGCCATCTGCTTATAAAGTACTGCATAAGCTCCCTCTTTCATAGCAGTGAAAACTTTGCTTTTTTCAACAGCGATGTCTGAAAGTTTCTGGTCATCTCTGAGATGAACAGGTGCAATATTGGTTATTATTGCATAATCAGGAAGAGTTATTTTTGAATTTCTTGCAATACCGCCGCCCAGTGAGGTTTCGATAACCCAGTAGGCATCATTGATATTGAAGTTAGACATATTCCAGGCAATCCCCCACGAAGTATTTGCCTGACCAAGATTTGCACTGGCTCCTTTGTCTTTAAATATGTCATATACCATACGTGTTGTGGTCGACTTGCCTGAACTGCCGGTTATATCTATAACTTTCCCGTTAAAAAACTTTCTTATATATTTTGCAAACATCAGGATTGCATCACCCGGTTCAACTTCAAGCTCCACAACCGGTTTGCCGTAATGCAGAAACTCCGTTGGATTTGTTGTAACAATTGCAGAAACCTTATCTATTAATGCCGCTAATTTATCCTGTAAAATTCCGCGTTTTTCCTGATTGACCCTAACAAGAGCCATACTTTCGTCTTCAAAATCATTGTGCCAGATTTTTAGACCTTTTGATGACCAGCCTGCCGGAAAATTATGCAGAGTGCAGTCACAGATTGCTTCTTTTATTTTTTTCTTCAGTCCAGAATTTCATATAATAAATTTAGCATAAATTACTGGTTTCAGCAAGGTTGCGGGTTTTTGTTTTTGTTATAAAATTCTTTTATGATAATTTACTCGGATAAGTTATTTGAAAAGCCGGTGGATGTAATTCAAGCTTTTTCCGGATGCGAATTTGAGGATGCTTTTTAACAGAATTGAAGCGTATGCAAAAACGCATTATCTTGCCGGATATGTGTGTTATGAAGCAAAAGAGGTCTTTCTTGGCAATCATATAAAAAGTGATGTGCCTCTTTTGTATTTTGAAGTTCACGAGAAATTTAAGGCTTATGAACCTTTAAAGCCTGAACACATCAGCCTGAACCTTGTTCCGGATATTACATTTGAGGAATACAAAAGTGCAGTTGAAACTGTAAAATCGGAAATTGCAGCAGGAAATACTTATGAAGTTAATTACACATATGACTGGACCGTTAAATATGATAAAGATGATTTGATGCTTTTATGAATGTCTGCTGCAAAATCAGAAAACACCCTATAATGCCTTTATAAAGAATGAGTATGATACAATTCTTTCATTTTCGCCGGAACTGTTTTTTGAACTGAAAAACGGACATATAATTACAAAACCTATGAAAGGCACGATTGGACGGGGAAATGATTATACGGAAGATGAGGCAAATATTGTTTTTTTTACAAAACGATGAAAAAACCGCGCAGAAAATGTTATGATTGTAGACCTTCTAAGAAACGATCTGGGCAGGATTGCAAAAACCGGAACTGTTAAAGTTACAAAGCTTTTTGAAATTGAAACGCACAAAACCCTTCACCAGATGACCTCTCAAATAGAGGCTGATTTGACTGACGGGATAGGTTTTTTGAGATTTTTAAAGCAATTTTCCTTTGCGGCTCAATTACCGGAGCGCCAAAGATAAGTACAATGAAAATTATTGACAGAATAGAAAAAGGAGCAAGAGGGGTTTATTGCGGTGCAATTGGTTTTATTTCGCCGGAAGGTGCGCAATTCAGTGTTCCTATTAGAATTTTGCGACGTAAGTGCAGTGAAAATAGCTTTAAATACCGCGTTGGAGGTGCGGTTGTGTGGGATTCCGATACAAGTGAGGAGTGGTACGAAACTGTGACAAAGACTAAATTTTTATCTTCTGATTTTCAACTGATTGAAACAATAAAAATTCAGAACAAATCAATGTTTCTGAAGGATGAGCACATGAGGCGGTTACGCGCATCAGCAGAACATTTCGGCTTTATTTTTTAATGAGGAAATACCGCTGATTAAACCTGAACAGGACGGTATATTAAGGATACTGTTGAATAAAGACGGTTCATATGAAACAGAATATAAGCCTCTTGAAAAAGCCTGCACAAACCAGGTAAGAATTTCTGATATTATACTGGACAGCAAAAACGAATTTGTACGGCATAAAACAACTTACCGCCCATGGTTTGAGGAAAGTTACAAACAAATCCGCAATGACAAGGTTTATGATGAAATTTATTTTAATGAGCGTGGCGAGCTTTGTGAGGGGGCAAGATGCAATATACTTCTGGAGCAGAACGGAAAATTTTATACTCCGCCTCTTTCCTGCGGTCTGCTGAACGGTACTATGCGCGAGAACCTTCTGGCAAGCAGAGTTTGTATTGAAAAAAGTCCTTTATAAAGACGATTTGCTCAATGCCGAGAATATTTACTGCATTAATTCGGTAAGGGGTATTAAGCAGGTGGAACTCATATGATTTTAATTGACAACTATGATTCTTTTACCTACAACATTGTGCAATACCTTCTGGAACTTGGATGCCATGTTGATGTTTACGAAAATGATAAAATTACTGTAACAGAATTGAAACAAAAAAGAATTTGACAGTATTATTCTTGCACCTGGACCGGGTAATCCTGATAATGCCGGAATTTCGCTGGATGTGATAAAAGAATTTTACAAGCAAAAAAGATTTTGGGAATTTGTCTGGGGCATCAGTGTATTGCCCGGTTTTTCGGCGGAAACATAAAAATGGCTCAGCAGCCTGTTCATGGCAAGGTATCTAAGATTTATCATAATAATTCGGATTTATTCTGCGGTATACCTAACGGATTTGAGGCTGTAAGATACCATTCTCTTGTTGCGGAGAATTTTCCTGAATGCCTTATTCAGACAGCTAAGACTTCAGACGGTATTAATATGGCACTGCAACATAAAACTTATCCGTTATACGGGGTGCAATTTCATCCTGAAGCAATACTTACACAGTACGGGCATAAATTGCTGCAAAACTTTATTTCAATTTGAGCACAGCACTGTGGCGGTTAGTGGTTGCATTTTCTTTACGATATGAGAAAAACATATCATTATCACAGCAGGTACAGTATGGGCAGACATCTATCTCCTGTATACCGGCTTCTTTTAGCTGGCGTGCATTAATATTTTTTAAATCTACAAATTTTTCAGATTATTATATTGATGGCATTGATAGCATATAGCACTCATGTGTTTGCTGATAAGGTGTCTTTTACTGCTTCTCCTACTGATTAAGTGGTAGTAGGCGAACAATTCAGCCTGTCGTATATCGTAACTACACAAAAAGTGAAAAGATTTTCGGGCACCATCAATCAAAGGTTTTGATGTATTGATGGGTCCAAGCCGTTCACAACAAAGTAGTACTCAAATAGTGAATGGTAATGTTACATCTACTAGTAGTATTACATTTACATACATATTAATGGCTAATAATGCCGGAGAATACACAATACCCGGTGCCTCCATTGTTGCCGATGGTGACCAAATGGTGTCAAACTCAGTAAAGATTAAGGTATTGCCACAAGATCAAGGTGGCAATAACGGGCAAAATAATAGTAGTAGTGGTTCTATACATTCCTCATCTGGTACAAGTGTCTCTAATCAGGACCTTTTTATTATGGCAAGTGCCAGTAAAACAAATGTGTATGAACAGGAGGCTTTTGTCCTGACCTATAAAATATACACCAGAGAATCCAACTTACAACTTAATAATGCGAAATTGCCCGACTTTAAAGGTTTCCATTCTCAAGAAATAGAAATGACAACCAATGCAAGATGGACTCCGGAGCATTATCAGGGACGTAATTACTATACAACGGTTTATCGCCAGTTTGTTCTCTTCCCGCAACAATCAGGAAAGCTATATATTGATCCGGCACAGTTCCAGATGACTATCGGAAAACCTGTGCAATCAGATGATCCTTTTGATGCCTTCTTCAATGGAGGAAGTAATGTCATTGAAATTAAAAAAAATATTTCCACTCCTAAAATAGCAATTAATGTCAATCCGCTTCCTGCTGGTAAACCTGCAGATTTTTCAGGTGGAGTGGGAGAGTTCAATATATCTTCTTCTATCAACAGTAAGGAACTGAAAACCAATGATGCTATTACTATTAAACTGGTAATATCCGGTACAGGTAACCTGAAGTTGATTTCTAATCCGGAAATTAAATTCCCGGATGATTTTGAAGTATATGATCCCAAAGTAGACAATCAAGTCAGATTAACCCGGGAAGGACTCACAGGCAATAAAGTTATTGAATATTTAGCAATTCCGAGACATGCCGGAACATATAAGATTCCGGGAGTATCTTTCAGCTATTTTGATATCCGTTCAAAATCTTACAAAACGCTGAAAACGGAAGACTACGTAATCAATGTTGAGAAAGGTGCAGGAAATGCTGATCAGGTGATTGCCAATTTCACCAATAAAGAGGACTTGAAAGTATTAGGTGAAGACATCCGTTATATCAAACAGAATGAAGTTACTCTCCAACCTAAAGGAAGTTTCTTCTATGGTTCAATGACATATTGGTTGTTCTATATCATTCCGGCTCTTGCCTTTATTATTTTCTTCATTATTTATCGTAAACAAGCTGCTGAAAATGCAAATGTTGCTAAAATGCGTACGAAAAAAGCAAATAAAGTGGCAACGAAGCGAATGAAGCTTGCAGGAAAATTACTCTCCGAAAATAAAAAAGATGCTTTCTACGATGAGGTATTAAAGGCATTGTGGGGATATATAAGTGACAAACTGAATATTCCGGTATCTCGTTTATCTAAAGATAATATTGAAGAGAAACTAAGAAATCACGGAGTAAATGAGGAACTGATCAAAGAATTCCTGAACGCATTGAATGATTGTGAATTTGCCCGGTTTGCTCAGGTGATGAGAATCAAGCTATGGATAAAGTTTATTCTTCTTCAATAGAAGTAATAAGCAAAATGGAGAATTCAATAAAACATTAACCCAGAAGAGATTATGTCATGAAAAAGATATTATTTTTTTATATTATTATCAATGTCGCTTACTTGTTTCGGACAAGATTCGTTAAGCATTGATACTAGACAAACGAATGGAGTTGATTCTATCCACGCTTCGCATACCACATTTTCCAGTAATACACTGGAAGATGCAACAAAAACTGAAGGAGATTCCGCATATATAAAAAGAAGATTATGCAGCAGCTATTCAGATATATGAAGCATTACTGAAAAATGGAGAAGCTGCCGATGTCTATTACAATCTGGGAAATAGTTATTATAAAATAGGGGAGATAGCGAAAGCTGTTTTAAATTATGAGCGTGCTCTGCTATTACAACCAGGAAATGGTGACATCCGTGCTAATCTTGAAGTGGCACGTGCAAAAACAATAGACAAGGTTGAACCTGTTCCTGAAGTGTTTTTTTGTATCATGGATCAAGTCTCTGACAAATAGTATGAGTGTAGATGCATGGGGCCATGGGGGATTGTCTCCTTTATTCTATTGATTATCGCTCTCTATTTCTTTATATTCTCCAAACAGATTATGTTAAAGAAAATAGGATTCATATCAGGACTCATTTTGCTGATTGTCACCATTTGCTCTAATCTTTTTGCTTCGCAACAAAAAAGAACATTTGGTTAATCGAAGTGAGGCGATAGTAATGAATCCGAGTGTAACAGTACGGAGTACTCCAAGCGAAAGTGGGACTAGCTTGTTTATTCTCCATGAAGGGAGAAAGGTAAGTGTCAAAGATAACTCAATGAAAGAATGGAAAGAAATTCGCTTGGAAGACGGCAAAGTAGGATGGGTACCGGCTTCTGCTATCGAGGTGATATAAAGGTCATTAATAGATTTTATATATTCAAGAAAAAAGATAAGCAAATAATTTGTTTTATCTTTTTTTTGCTTAAGTTTATAGCGTGATAAAAAATAATATAGTATTAACCATTAAATTTATGAGACATGAGAACAATAACATTTAATGAACTTCGCAAGATTAAAGATTCATTGCCTAGCGGTAGCATGCATAGAATAGCAGACGAACTTGGTTTGCACGTAGATACAGTGCGCAACTTCTTCGGAGGCCATAATTTCAAGGAAGGGAAAAGTGTCGGAATACATCTTGAGCCTGGTCCGGATGGCGGGCTTGTAATGTTGGATGACACGACCGTTCTTGATCGGGCTTTAAAAATCCTAGATGAATTGAATATGAGTATGCAAAAAGAACAGGCTACCGAATCTGTGCAAGTTTAAAATATAACAAACTGAATCCCAATTGAATCAAACAATTGGGATTTCTTATTTGTTTTCACCTTATAAAATGTACATTTATGGAAGACAAATTAGTAACCCTGGCCATTCTGACATACACCAAAGCGCAGATCTTAAAGAATGTCTTGGAAAATGAAGGTATAGAAACCTACATTCATAACGTTAATCAAATACAACCGGTTGTTTCATCGGGAGTGCGTTTAAGAATTAAAGAAAGCGATTTGCCACGTGCTCTAAAAATAACTGAAAGTTCTACTTGGTTATCTGAAAGTATAGTGGGAGAGAAGGAACCTAAAGAGAAAGATAAATCAAATAAGATTTTAATTCCTGTCGATTTCTCTAATTATTCGATGAAAGCATGTGAATTTGCATTTAACCCGGCAAAAAATAGAAAATGCGGAAGTCATCCTGTTGCATGTCTATTTTACGCCTATATATGCTTCGTCGTTGCCTTACATGCATTATGTACATGTCTTTTTTAGGGGAAGTTAAAACCTCTCCTGTTTTTCCTGTTATTTTAGTCAGATTATGCTGCCTTTCTTTTTTTCTTTTCGACCTTTTCTATCATACATACCGCATTGGCTGTATGTATTCCAAAGAAAATCCAAAGTACTTCCGTTTTCCTGTTTCTAGCTTTTATCCTGGCCAGTGAGTAATGTTGTTTCTGCGTTCCAAAACTTCCTTCCAGGCGGGTAGCTCTTTCGCGGCTGAGTTCCGACCGTAAGATTCTCCGAAGCGGCTCATCTTTGGCAGCTCTGCCCTTACGCTTAAAGGAAGTACTTATATGATATTTTGTACAAAATTTCCGGTTGGCATTATTGGCATAGATTGAATCCGCCGCAAGCGCCTTAACCCTAACCCCGGTCAGTTGTTGTTGCAGATGAATACAGTCTTTCAAACGTACTCCTTCGTTAAAAGCCTTAAAGGAGATATGTTCTATTAAGGAGATTCCGTCTATCTGTATGACTTTGGCTCCGAATTCAACGGATTTGGTTTCCTTGCCTCTGATAATGGGGCGAAGGTAATGCCGGTCGATACTCACGATACGGTTGGACACTTTTTTGCCTGCAAATAAATTCTTCCCTTGCTCAAGGACTGTCAGTATGACCGAGAAACGTCTTTGGTAATCAGAGGATAGTGCAAGCCTGTTCCTGTAGGATGAATGAAGCTGCTCCAGCTGGTCAAGTAACTTTTCCAATAATTGAAGTAACCTTCGTGTAATCATACGAGCCTGTGATTTCCTGCGTTTACGCAGTTTGCTATAAGCAAGATAGGCACGGCGTACATCAAGATACTTGTTACGGGGACGTTGTATGTGCAAGGTCTGGCAATGTTTGCACAGATGACGATGAAGCCATACAATACCTTCCCATAAGAGTTTGGCATCAGTAGGAAAACGCAGATGACTTTCATAACAGGTGGCATCGGTCATACAGACATGAAGGTTCTCAAGATAAGGTTTCCAATGCTCGGCAAGAATGAGCTGGAGGGACTCAACATCAAGGCGATCCGCTAGTTCCTGACGAATTGCACTAACGATTTTAGGATTGGTTAGTGGATGAAGCGGATCAATCTGGACACCACAAAACAACTGGTAATGAATATTACCGTTTAAATGCTCAATCAGTTGTGCATCGGAAAAGTTGGTATAGGACTTCAAGACCATCAAGGCTATTTTACCTTCGGGAGAAAAATAACTTTTACGACCCAAAGCAGAGGACTTCAAATGCATTTGTCGGGCCAGTTCCGAGAAAGGGAATAGAGAATGGAGTCGACCTAATTCACTCGTTGCAAAACTTTGACGATATTTTTTAAGCATATCGAACTCGGTAAAACCTAAACAAGGTTCGATTTCTGAGATTTTTTGTATCTTTACCATGTGTTTTTATTTGCTGAACGCAGTCATCTCGTATAAATTCTCAAATATCTCGTTCATTATCCTATCTTCATTAATACATCATCTTCTGAAACAGCATCTCCCGGATTAACGCAAATGGCAGTAACCGTACCGCCAAACTCTGCACGAATGGCATTGTAAGTCTTCATGGCTTCCACATAACAAATGACATCACCTTCTTTCACCGTGTCGCCTACTTTCAAAGCAGTCTCCTGCGCATTCTTCACCAAGGAAAAATTTGCCTTCTAGCGGTGAAAGCACTTCCTTTGCCCCTCTCCAGCCGGAGCAGCGGTAGCGGCTGATGCAACAGGAAGTTCGGTATCACCATAAGCCACTGTCACACGATAGGCCTGTCCGACAACTTGCACAGTCAGTGTCTTCGGTTTTGCATCTTCCTCCGGAGATTTATCTTTTTTCTGCACGACGCTTAGCAACATCTCCAAGAAGTCTTCTTTTGCTTTTCCACTCTTGTAAGCCTCATACTGAGCCGGATGCATGGCATATTCGAAGAGCTCTTCGTCATCCTGCCCTACGTCCCATTTATTCTCCTTCATCAACTTACGGTATTTATCGAGACTGTCCGGATAGTTATCCTGCGGATTCCCGTCAAAGAATTTACGGCCTTCACGCTCCGCCTTTTCAATAATTTCAGAAGCGAGTTTACCCGGCAAACGTCCGGCTTTTTACCCAAAATCATATCCCAAATATCGTCGGCAATCATTCCCCAGCGCTCTTTGCCTTTCTCCATCGCCATCACGTTCATCATGGCCAGATTCTTCACATATTGACTGAATGGTGTAACCAACGGAGGATAACCTACGCGCGGCCATACGTAAGCCACTTCATTGAACAGCTTGATAAGCAACTGATCCTGCGTCATAAACGGCAAGTTACGTTTCGCTTTCTTATATTTATTGATAGATTCAAGATTGATTCAAGGTCAGCCATCAAACTACCCATCATACCACCCGGAAGTCCCGGACCGATCAACAAAGAGTTCATCAAGCGGTTCTTCGGACTGATGTACAAACCGAGGAAGTCGTCCATAAATTCCTGAATCAATGCACGCACCTTCATATAAGCTTCCATATTGATTTCAGGAACCTGATATCCGGCGTCTTTCAACATAGCCTGTACACTCAGCAAATCAGCATGACCTGTACCCCATGACAATGGTTCCATGCCTACGTCGATATAATCACATCCTGCCTCGCATACTTCAAGAATACTTGCCATATTAAAACCGGGACCTGCATGACTGTGATATTGCACAGGAATATCGGGATGAGCAGCCTTGATATTCGCTACAATTTTACCCAAAGAAACAGGGCGTCCAATACCTGCCATATCTTTGATGCAGATTTCATCAGCTCCCAGTTTGATAAGCTCCAACGCCATATTGGTGTAGTACTCCACAGTATGAATAGGCGAATGAGTGATACAAAGCGAACATTGCGAAATCATCCCAGCTTCCTTTGCATACGTAATGGAAGGGGCAATATTGCGGACATCATTCAATCCGCAGAATGTACGGGTAATATCTGTGCCTTGTGCTTTCTTTACTTTATAGAACAGTTTGCGGACATCTGCCGGAACAGGACTCATACGGAGTCCGTTCAGCGCACGGTCGAGCATATGAGTTTGAATACCGGCTTCGTGGAACGGCTTAGTCCATTCACGTACAGCTTTATTCGGATTTTCACCAAACAATAGATTTACCTGTTCAAAACCTCCGCCATTGGTTTCTACGCGGGCAAAACAGCCCATTTCAACAATAGCTGGAGCAACCTTTACGAGTTGATCTACACGAGGTACATATTTTCCGGCAGATTGCCACATATCTCGGAACACCAAACTAAACTTTACTTCTCTTTTCATGTCTTTCAATGATATAACTTTTTTATAGATTTATAATTTTTCCACTTTAGTGACTTTTCCCTTACCTAATGTCACCACATTCACAGCAGCACTGATAGCGGCCAGAATATTTCCCGGAATAGGTGCAGGACCTTTCTGTGTTTCCTTCTTCGCAGGAAGCACTTCTTCAGGAGCATATTTGTTGACCAGAGTAATTAAAAATTTACCTAAATAAATCACAATCAGCAGAATAACAAATACTGTAGCCATTCCGACTACCATCAGCAGGATCGCTGTTTCAATATTTTCCATATAATTAAATTATTAGTTATTTCAGTCGTTTATTCAAAAAGCGTTCGAAAATACCAAATATTTATTATAAAATTAATTAAGGGAGGGATAATAAAGTATAAAACCATAAAGTTTCTTGCTCGCAGACATATAAAACAAATGTGAAAGAAAGCTCAAAGGAACGTTCTTTCACACTCTCCAAAATTTCCAAAGTATAGAATATACTTTAAAATTCGCTTGTAAAATGGAATTTAATATGTTTGAAATCCATTTGAGCCATCTGAAGTACATAACCGGAATCTGCCAGGAATACATCACGTCCTTCCCTATCCTTTGCCATATACTGATGATAACCTCAAACTGCAACTGCCCTACCGTACCGATAATCTTCCGACCGTTGAACTGATTGACAAACAACTGTGCCACACCTTCGTCCATCAACTGATCAATTCCTTTGGCCAAGCTGTTTCTGCTTCATCGGATCGGCATTTTCGATGTACTTAAACATCTCCGGTGAGAAACTGGGCAATCCCTTGAAATGAAGCACTTCGCCTTCTGTCAGCGTATCACCGATCTTAAAAGAACCATTGTCCGGCAAACCGATGATATCACCCGCCCAATGCCTCGTCTACAGTAGTCTTACGCTGTGCCATAAACTGTGTGGGCGAAGAAAAACGCATCGTTTTCCATGACGTACATGCTGATAAGGAGCATTACGTGTAAATTTACCGGAGCAAATCTTACAGAATGCGATACAAGAACGATGATTCGGGTCGATATTCGCCGTAATCTTAAAGACAAATCCGGTGAATTTAGACTCTTCCGGTTTCACTTCTCTTTCTTCAGCCTGCACAGGACGAGGACTCGGAGCTATTTCCACGAAACAGTCCAGCAATTCCTGAACACCGAAGTTATTCAGGGCCGAGCCAAAGAATACAGGTGCCAGTTCGCCCTTCAGATATTCTTTTTTATCAAATTCAGGATAAACTCCATCTATCAATTCCAACTCACCACGCAACTTATCAGCCAATTGCACACCGATTTGCTTATCCAGTTCTTCGGTATTGATATCACCTCCAACCTTTTCCGTCACCACTTGCTTGGAAGGCTGGAAAAGATTCAGATTGTTTTCGTAGATGTTATAAACCCCTTAAAGCGCACACCCTTTCGATAGGCCACGTCAACGGACGCACATGAATGGCAAGTTCTTCCTCCAACTCATCCAGCAAATCGAAAGGATCTTTGGCCTCACGGTCCATTTTGTTAATGAATATAATAACTGGCGTATTACGCATACGGCACACTTCCATCAACTTACGCGTCTGTGTTTCCACACCTTTGGCACCATCTACAACGATGATAACGCTATCTACAGCAGTCAACGTACGATATGTGTCTTCAGCGAAATCCTGGTGACCGGGAGTATCGAGGATATTAATCTTATACTCTTTATAGTCGAACTCCATCACAGAGGTGGTTACAGAGATACCACGCTGCTTCTCAATATCCATCCAGTCGGAGGTAGCGGTTTTCTTAATCTTGTTCGATTTTACAGCACCTGCCACTTGGATCTGCCCTCCGAAAAGCAACAGTTTTTCCGTCAACGAAGTCTTACCGGCATCCGGATGCGCGATAATCGCAAAGGTTCTTCTCCTCTCAATTTCGTTATTATTGGCCATATATAAAATTTTATAATATTATTATTCATTCAGTTTTTCAATACATACTTTCAGACTCTTTCCCAATGAGGTACTTCAATGCCGAAAGTCTTCTTAATCTTCGTCTTATCCAATACGGAATAATGCGGACGTGGTGCCTTTGCCGGATACTCATCCGTATGTAAGGGACTCACCTTTTGCATGTCGTGATATCCCGCCAAACGATGAATAGCTACCGTAAAGTCATACCATGAACATACGCCTTCATCATCAAAGACATAGTCCGTAGACACTTGAATCATAGCAGCATTATTGGCTTGCGCGGCACGTGCCAGAATGCCCGGAGCTACACTATTAAGTTTATGAGCCAATTCCCGGTTATCTTCCGCCTTGTCTACTGCCGTATAAGCTGCACAATTTACAATCACATCAATCTGTTTTTCAGAAATATATGACCAAACGGCTTCTTTATCACATATATCAAGTTCCTGAACATCCGTAAAAATAATACAAATGTTGCGGGTTCTCTTTCGCAAGTACCTGCATCTCATTGCCAAGCTGACCGTTGGCACCCGTTACTAAAATTCTCATTTATTCGTCCAATTTTAATTCACCTTTGCGGTCTTTATCATAATAGTTCGCCAACATAGACAAGAAACTAGTAATAGCTTCCACTGCTTTTACAGTGCCTTCGCTAATCGTTTTTTCTGAAGACGAAGCAAAACACACCATACAATGCCTCAAAAGCAAGTTTCCAATTCGGGCTCTTCTTTCTTACCGTTCTTATTTCGCAATTCTACGATAAATGGTAATGCCTTAAAATATGCGGCACTATAAAAAGGAAATTTAGGAGAAGAAGTCAATGCATTATGCAATTCAGTCAAATTGATAATTACATTTTTATTAATCTGCAGATGTCCTTTTTCACGAACACCTTCTTCACCCATCATCGTTATCAGATTTCCATACCACTCTCTCATGGCAGGCCGTTGGTCTTCCGGATAGCGGGCAATCACATTCGCTTCGATTTCCTCCGGTTCACAATGATTGGCGCGGACCAGATCTTCCTCCTGCCACATATATATAAGGTATTCGGCAATATTCTTTTCTTTCAGTTGTTGTGCTATCTGATTCATAAGCTATTTCTTAATAAAGTGACTCTCCCAGCAATGTATAAACCAGTCCGGCTACAGACGCCAGCATCACAATACTGCCAATAACCCGGTTTAGTATCCAGATACCGCGCAAATTGAATTTTGTACGTACCTTATTCACAAAATAAGTGATTCCGAGCCACCACACCAGCGCCCCCGATAGCAATGGCAAGATACCCCGTAATTTCTTCGAACACCACGACACCGGGCTGCACAAAGGCAAAACGGGCAAATAGTCCGATAAACAGGAATATAATCAGAGGATTGGAGAGCGTGACAAAGAATGCGGTAATGAAATTGTGAAAGTAAGAACCTTTATTGGACGATGCCGGACGGATGGATTGTACCGGATTACTCCGAAAGGTATAGATTCCAAAAGTAGCAGCATGATGCTGCCCAACAACTGCAGATAAAAAATATTTTTATTGATATAGTCAAATACAAAGCTCATGCCATAACCGGTAAAGCAAAGCGTATGCTATATCACTCAAGGAAGCTCCAAGCCCTGTCACAAATCCATACCAGCGCCCTTTATTCAGCGTCCTCTGAATGCAGAGAACCCCCACCGGTCCGAGAGGTGCGGACACAACAACGCCAATAATAAAGCCTTTAACTAATATATCGAATATTGTTTCTATCTGAATCATGCCGCAAATATCGCACTTTTTTATGATATGGGGATAGGATATTAACGTTTTTTCCACACAAGAATCAAGAATATACTAACAACAAGTAAAACTGCATATCGGAAATATACATATTAAATATACGATTGGAATTTATTCTTTTTTTTTCCTACCACCAATGAAATTAATTATCTTTGTGGCGCAAAAAGAAGAGTTTCTTCTACAGAGACTTCAATTATAAAATGGCAAATCATAAAATCATATATATAAGACATGATTCTTTTTTCAGAACCCTCCAAGAGCGTGATTGCCGTAGAGAGCAACCATCAGCTCACCCTGACGAAAGTAATAAACTCTGCTGGCTTTTTGGCGAAGCCGTGATGGAAAGTGAAGAAAACCTGAAAGGCTGTTTCGTTGGTCCGCGCCGCGAAAATGATCACTCCTTGGAGTACAAACGCTGTAGAAATCACCCAAAACATGGGGCTTGAAGGCATCAGCCGCATCGAGGAATACTTCCCTGTTAAGGACGAAAATGCCGATCATGACCCGATGCTCCAACGTATGTACAAAGGACTCGACCAGAACGTATTCACAACCAACCGTCAGCCGGAGCCGATCATTTACATCGAAGATCTCGAAGTGTATAACGAAAAAAGAAGGTCTGGCACTTTCTAAAAGAAGAAATGGACTACCTGAAGAAAGTGAAAACGATCTCGGCCGTAAGTTAACCGACTCTGAAGTTTTCGGTTTTTGCACAAATCAATTCGAGCACTGCCGCCACAAAAATTTTCGGCGGAACGTTCATCATCGACGGTGTAGAACAGGAATCTTCCCTGTTCCAGATGATTAAAAAAACCACACAGGAAAATCCGAACAAAATCATCTCCGCTTATAAAGA
>VOFD01001518.1_pt1 | contig 24258 bp, 39 predicted proteins | sample 5384101 | NCBI WGS metagenome assembly VOFD01 (sample SAMN12384723, study PRJNA508395) | human gut metagenome | isolation source: healthy gut C | host: Homo sapiens
AAACATATTGGAATGTAAATTTCCTTTTTCCTCAAAATTTTGCTATGTTGTCTTAATAGAAACATATTGGAATGTAATAGAAACACCATCAATAATTAAAACGTCTCCAGTCTTAATAGAAACATATTGGAATGTAAAATTGGAATGTCTTAAATCATGAAAGTTCAAGTTTCTGAGTTTTAAAGTCTTAATAGAAACATATTGGAATGTAAAGAAAGATCACAAGAATTGAAGGACATAGAAGTTGTATAGTCTTAATAGAAACATATTGGAATGTAAATAAGGAATATTTGCTTTTGAAGACCGTAGGTCTTAATAGAAACATATTGGAATGTAAAGTGATTATAAGTTGTTTATTTGTTTGTCTTAATAGAAACATATTGGAATGTAAAGTATTGAATTCAATAGGTGTCATCATTTAAAACTTATGCGGTCTTAATAGAAACATATTGGAATGTAAAGATAATCGAATCTAGCAAGAATGATAGTTTTTGCGGTTCCTTTAAAAGTCTTAATAGAAACATATTGGAATGTAAAGTATTAGGGGATTCGGCATTTCTTTGAAATTGACATAGTCTTAATAGAAACATATTGGAATGTAAAGTAATATATAATCCCCATCAAATTTGTGAGAAATATGTCAGTCTTAATAGAAACATATTGGAATGTAAAAGTAATATAAGATTTCAGATGATTTTTTTAAAAAAGTCTTAATAGAAACATATTGGACTAATCGTTGTGAGAGTGTGGCGTGAAGATGGCAATCGCTTTTTTAGTATGAGGTTTTCTTCTTCAAGTTGAGCGAGGCGTCTTTGAAGCTCTTTGACTTGTTTGGCAGTGATGACTTCACCATCATCTGTTTCAACAGTTGCGTATTGTTTGATCCAGCGAGTGAGAGCAGTCTGAGAAACTCCGTATTCTTTACAAAGGGCAGTTTGTGTTTTTGCCACCAGATTGATATAGGTTTACGAGTGTTCTTTTGAAGTCTTCGTCATAGCGAATACCTTTGCTGTTTGTTGACATAAATACCTCCTTTTGGTGTCTACTTTATTGTAATAGATAGTTACTTTATGTGTCCACTTTTTTTAATATAGATCCAAAGCTTCCATTTGTGATTATGTTGAATAAAATGACATTGTATGGTATGATAATTAAAATTGGAAGAGATAGAATGGAAAATTGTATATGACTTCCAAAAGATTGAGAAATATAGGACTATTATATCAAGAGGGAAAACATATGGCAGTATCATACAACGGACTTTGGAAGCTGTTGATTGACAAAAATATGAAAAAAAATTGATTTAATGAACCGTGTAGAGATCAGCAGCAGTACAGTTGCAAAGATGACAAATGGGGAATTTGTTTCGTTAAAGGTTCTGGAAAAAGATCTGTGCAGAGTTGAACTGTGATTTTGGGGATATTGTCCATTATGAAAAAAAGAAGAAAAGGATGGTGGGCAGTAGTGGAATACAGTGCAGGGCTTACATCAAAATTATTCTGGCTTCAGGAATCTGTAAAGACATCAGAATATATTCTGAAAGGATACAGTAAATCAGATATCCGGAAGATTTCCTGGGTGAAAACATCTATCAGTCCTGCTATAATTTGTCAATACAGTAGTTGCAAAAAAAAAATAAATTTATGAAAAATGAACATAAAAATAAAAAGTCTTATAAGCTCTTTTTTGATTTGATATGCAATAAAAAGATTTTATACTGCTGTAATGACATGTTGATATTCTTTATTATCACGAAGAACAGCATATATGACGCAGACCATTTTTTAGCAAACATATAATATAGCGAAAGAGCTAAGTTAATACAGAAAAATAACAGAATGTTTAAAAGGCAGTTGATGAAATTGTTGATAGGATATAATGTGTGAATGGAAAATGCTAGGATAGTACATGAACGAAATTTGACACCATATTGGGAAATTATTTTTTTTTTGGTGTTAGAGGAAAAATTAAAAACATCATAAGTTGTGCAGATGGCTGACATAGTTTGAAGTAGGAATTGCGAGATGGATTTACAAAATATACAAGATCAATTAAATACAGAATTTTCCAAGTCCGATATCCGTATTATGTTTTAGTTTGATGATAAATGAGAATATGAGGACAAAGTATCAGAGCTGCAGTTGGATAATGCAAAATTACATATTCTAAATGGCACCAACTGGCTTTATTCAAAATGGTTATTGAACGAATCAAATACAGAAAGTAAGTATCTTGTATACGCACCATTTTCCAAACCAAATAACGCAGAAAAACACACTGGTGGATATGTATTATTACTCGGTTCCGTAGTATACGAACCGAGTATCTTAGATGTCCCAGGAACTTGGCATTGATAACCGATTTAAAGAGCATCTGTTACAGTACAGCAATTTTGGAAAAATAAAATTCGTATCGAAAAATTCAAAGGGATTGGTATAGACCATTTCAATGTGGAAATCATTTATATTGGTCTTATTGCCGTGCTTATAGGCATGAAGACATCGAATTTTGAAGAGATTACCATCATCTATTGAATGATAATGAAGCATACATGAAAGCATTAGATGGCAATGGGCTTTTAGATAAGTTCTGGGAATTGCGCGAGAAGTATTTTGGATATCATCCAGAAAATACAAACATAGATGATCTGGAAGCGTGTATGTTGTTAACTTATGCATATATGACATTGAAAGATACCATTCCGGCAGTATTAAAATTTTACGTTTGAAAAAGAAAAATGATGTAGTAGTATTTATCCGGAATATGATGGACAATGTGTTATATCAGGACGCGTATAATGCTTTATCTGAAAAAGCAGACAAGACTTTTACGAGTAGTGACTAGAATTAGAGAAGACCTGAAAAAGGACGCTGATAAGTTAAAAGATCAGTCAGCACAGCTTTTGGATGTTGCAAATTGTGACGCTTTTCGTGAATTGGATCAAATATTAATTGGCTGAGCATTGGAACAGTTAAACGATGAGATTCTGGATGTGCAGATTGATGGTATGAACTTTGCACAGATCGCAGAACAACGAACTGCGAAGTTATGTCATTTTGAAAATGTATATAAAAACGAATATCAGGCAATCAAATATGCTTATCAGATGATGAAGACGGTATCTGTGTTGGAAGTGACCGGTGATATCAAGGCAATGGTCGCAAATTACCAGAAACAGACAGATTTGATTGATTTATATTATAGATGGTTTTACTGTGCTTATGACTATGTGGATGTAATCTTGACAACTGTGAATCGGAAGGTAACAAATCTGATTACTTACTTTGATTTTATACGGGCAGAGAAAGTGATAGATACAATGAAGGCAAGGAGTTTGGTAGCATATTTTACAACTGAAGGTGGAGAAAAGATATCTTTTGACGTTACAATAGTTGCCAACAGCCGTGAAGATGCACCAGAAAAGCGAACATTCCACGAGAAGTTTACATTAAAGTTTAGAGAGTATAAGTATGGTGACAAGTATTATCTGGTACTGGCAGATGTGAATGATGAGAAGAATATTTTTGCGGTAGTATGAATTTATGATTGATATTGCGTTTGTGGATGATTTTGGATTTTGATATCAAATGAATAAAACGATATTGTGAAGGAGGACAAATTAAGAAGAATTTTGTAAATCATAAAGTATTCTTTGGTTACAATGAAATTTTGGTAAAATTATCAAATATTTACGATAAACCAGTTATAAAGAGCGAGAAACTCCATATGAGAGTTTTGAGATTAGTCAGGAAGGAAAAGGCAATGGAAGAGTTTAGCAATGTACAAGAAAATGCAACCGAGGATAAAGAGAAGAAATTAAACAAAAAAACTCCGTCAGTATTATGATGGTCGTATTGTACGGAAAGATTTAACTAAATCTATCCGTGAGGGAGCGAACGTTCCGGTCTATGTACTGGAATACTTGCTTGGACAGTACTGCAATTCTGATGATGAAGAGATCATTGAAGAAGGAGTAGAAAACGTAAAACGCATTCTGAGAGATAATTATGTGCGTCCAGATGAGGCACAGAAGATTCTCTCTTTTTGCGTGAAAGAGGAAGCTATACGGTTATTGATCGTATTACAGTGGTGCTGAATACGAAAGAAGATCGCTATGAAGCTACATTCTCCAATCTGGGAGCGAAAGGGGATTCCGATTCATCCGGATTATGTGAAAGATTATGACAGATTACTCTGTGGTGGTATCTGGTGCATTCTACAGCTGGAATATGAGTTTATTGAAGAAGATAAGAAGAATACACAGCCAATCCGTATTCGCAAGTTGACCCCGATTCAGATGCCGCATGTGGATATGGATGAAGTCAAGAACGGAAGAAAAGCATTCACCAAAGAAGAGTGGATGGACGTACTTCTTCGTTCCACAGGACTGGAGCCGGATAAATTCAGTGAAAGAGCAAAATGGCTGCTGATTGCCCGTATGATTCCATTGGTGAAATAATTTCAACCTCTGTGAATTGGGATATCGTTCTACTGGTAAATCCTACATATATGAGCAGATTTCTCCGAACAGTATTCTGGTTTCAGGTGGACAACGACTGTGGCAAATCTTTTCTACAATATGTCTAACCATACAGTAGGTCTTGTAGGTATGTGGGACTGTGTCGCTTTTTGATGAGGTTGCCGGTATCAAGTTTAAAGATAAAGACGGTATTCAGATCATGAAAGGTTATATGGCTTCCGGCGCATTTTCACGAGGAAAGGCAGAGATTCAGGCAAAAGCTTCCATGGTTTTGTTGGAAATATTAACCAGAGTGTAGAGACACTTTTAAAGACCTCCAGTTTGTTTGATCCGTTCCCACCGGAAATGGGCACAGACACTGCATTTTAGATCGTATGCACTGTTACATTCCTGGATGGGAGATTCCAAAATACAGACCGGATTCTTTTACTAATGATTATGGTTTTATTACTGATTATTTGTCAGAGTTTATGCGGGAACTTCGGAAAGACAACTATAGTGATATCATGGACAGTTATTTCCGCCTTTGAAATAACTTGAATCAGCGTGATACGATTGCTGTTCGTAAAATGGTTTCAGGTTTCACTAAGCTGTTATATCCGGATGGAGTAAAGTAAAGAAGAAATCCGTGAGATTGTTGAGATTTCTCTGGAACTTCGTCGCAGAGTAAAAGAACAGTTAAAGAAAATCGGTGGTATGGAATTTTACGATGTAAACTTCTCTTATACTGATAACGATAGCTTTGAAGAGCATTATGTATCAGTTCCAGAGCAGGGTGGCGGAAAACTGATCCCAGAAGGCATGGGTAAACCGGGTAAACCGGGATGCTTATATACGGTGTCAAAATCAAAAAACAGGCATGATCGGATGTTATAGGTTGGAAACACAAATGATGCCTGGCAACGGAAAACTGACTTGCACGGGTATCGGGTCTGGAAAAGAGCAGAAGGAAGCAACGAATACAGCATTTAATTATCTGAAAGCCAATGGAGGCCGTATTTCTGGTAAGATCAGTACAACGACAAAAGACTATATTATCAATTATCAGGACATGCAGGGAATTGGAATGACAAGTAATCTGGCAATGCCTACTTTAATTGCGATATGTTCGTCAGCACTTGGTAAGACGCCATTAAACAGCCTTGCTGTACTGGGAGAAATTAGTATCGGAGGTACTTTTGATTAAGGTAGATGAATTGGCAAGTACTCTGCAAGTATGCCTGGATAGTGGCGCAAAGAAGGTATTACTGCCGATTACATCAGCTGCAGATTTGGGAACTGTACCTTCTGATCTTGTTGGTGCGTTCAGTTTAATCTTCTATTCTTCTCCAGAGGAAGCGGTATATAAAGCATTAGGCGTGGAGTAAGAATAGAGGATCAAAAAGTAGGTGAGTAGTTATTTTTGAACAGGATTTGAGGCGCTGCTTCTAAAGCACGAAGAGTCTCTTAATGATAAGAAGAGATTTACGGCTTTGGTAAAAGATTTATTTCCTGACCAGGCAAAAAATGTCAATCTATTGTTGATAGCATATAATATGGGATTGCTCAGGATATACAGAACACATCAAGAATCAATAATACATTCGCCTTCCGTTATGTGAAGCAGTTAATGGATGATTTTGGAATGAGCCGTGTAAAAATGCAGACTGGATTGTATCTGTATGGTGTGTTTATTATGGAAATAAAGTATTAGGCAGACCTTGTGAGATCACATTGCAGAAACAAGGAAGCGGGCCTGCTATTCAGGCTGAGAAATCTTCATCGGAAATCATATAGCGATTTGTTTACATATAAGAAAAGCATACAGGGAAGTGGGTTAGCTGTTACAGGATTTTCTGGAAAAAAAACACGACTATTATTTTCAGAACAAATCGGGAAATACACCGGTGATAGAAATCGCAGAGAACAGTTTTAAGAATAGTAAGACTGAAGAAGCAATTCTGACAGAAGGTATTGGATATATTGGGAAAAGGTGCATTTGCAGACTGCGACTGTTTGCATCAGGTAGTATTGCCTATGAGTATAAAGGAAATTGGCGATTTTGCCTTTGAGAATTGTAGCAGTTTAAAATCAGTGTCCCTACCAATGATGTTGGAAAGAATAGGGAGAATGCATTTAAACGAACTGGGTTAAAAACACTTAAGATTCCAAAAAGTGTATATTGGATAGGCGATGGTGTATTATCTGGCTGTAGGGAACTGGAACAGATTGCAATACCTGAAAATATGGATACGGTTCCTAAGGGAATGTTTGAAGAGTGTACCTCATTAAAAAAGTAGTATTACATGAGAATTTATATTCTATAGGTGAGAGAGCGTTCTTTGGGTGTGATTCTTTAGATTTTATTATCATTCCGGATAGTGTGAAAAGTATTGGACAAGACGCTTTTTCTAATACGGATAAGCAGTTTATTATTCAATGTTCCTTTGGTTCTTATGCTGAGGAATATGCAAAAAAAAAATAAGATCAAGTATCAGCTTTGTGTAAGATGTCGCCTGTGATGAGACCATGCGTGAGATAAAACATGCGGTAGGCTAAGAGAAAAGAGGTGAGGTGTATGGGATTTTTCGATGTCCTGTTTGGAAATAAAAATCAGATTCCGACAGTTACATCTATTCTTCCGGCAGCGGCAAAGAACGAGATCATATCCGGAAGACTTCCAATCCTGAATACAGATCAGTTGTTCCTGAAACGTGGTGAAAAGATTCACTTTATTGACAAAGCGGTCAATCTGGAAGAAAAAGACGGTGAAGCAGTATCGCCATTATGGGCACAGCAGTCCTGGATTGTTTAAAGGGACAAGGTGGAGTTCTGGTCAGGGAAAAACTATTGAACATACAGAACTGGTGCAGCACCGGGGAATCCTGTACATAACCAATCAGAGGGTCGTTTTTCAGGCAACGGAATGGGGATTTGACAAGACTTATCGTTATCTGACCGCAATTACTCCATACAGCAATGCCTGCGAGATGCAGTTTGGAAATAAAAGTTATTGCTTGGTAGTTGCAGATGGAAATGTATTGTATCAGGCATTACAGTTGATAAAGCAGAGGAGGCAGATACCGTAATGGAAGGACAGTTAAAAATGGAACCATCCTCACATCAGAATGTGGGAATAAATATGAAATTGTTAGCCTTCTGGGAGCTGGCGGTCAAGGTGAAGTCTATGATGTGAAATGTGGTGGTAATCATTATGCACTGAAATGGTATTTCAAAGGGAGTGCCACAGCCAGACAGAAGAAAATCCTGGAAACCATTGTTGCAAAAGGTTCTCCGGATCCATGTTTTTTGTGGCCAATGGAAATGATTATCCCAGCACAGGGAGAACTGTTTGGATATATCATGCCTCTCAGACCAAAGAATTATAAGAGTATTGTAGATCTGATGAAGAAGAGGGTCAATCCATCTTTCTATACACTTTGCAGAACAGCGTTTAATCTGACCAGAGGATACCAGAAATTACATGTTATGGGGAGCAAAATATCAGGATATTTCCTTCGGTAATCTGTTTTTCAATCCGGATAATGGTGATGTGCTCATCTGTGATAATGACAATGTTTCTTTCGATAACAGCAAGCCAGGCGGAGTACTTGGCACACCTGGTTTTATGGCTCCGGAAATTGTTAGGGGGGAGAAAAGACCATCGAAGGATACAGACCGATACTCTTTTTGTCTGTATTGCTGTTTTACCTTTTTATGGTTAATCATCCACTGGAAGGAAAAATGGAAGCCAGCATAAAATGTATGGATATGGCTGCCAGAGTAAAGTTATACGGAACAGATCCGGTGTTTATTTTCGATCCTGATAATAAATCCAATAGACCGGTGAAAGGTATTCATGATAATGCCAATATTTATTGGCCGTTATATCCGGAAAAGCTCCGTAAGATGTTCACAAAAGCTTTTACCGTAGGTTTAAATGAGCCAAGCAAGAGAATTACGGAACCGGAGTGGATGACACTGTTTGCGAATATGATGAGCGGAATGCTACGTTGCACTTGTGGGGCACAGCTTTTTTATGATGAGGCTCTGGAAGCCAAAAACGCAGCCCACATCTGCTGGAATTGTCAGAATGCGGTTCCGGTACCAAAGAAATTGATAATTGGAAACAACTGTGTATTGCTGCATCAGGATACAAAAAAATATTGCACCATCATATTGTACGAGGATTTTGATATGGATACGGTAGTGGGCAGCGTGGTACAGAATCCGAAGAATCCAGCTCTTTGGGGTATCCGAAACGAGGATAGGGTGAACTGGACCTATCAGAAGGCGGATGGGACTCAGATCCCGGTGGAACCAGGACGAACGGCAGGCATAGCAAAAGGTGTAAAAATTATTTTCCCACAGACAATGGGCGAGTTTAGATAAGGATCGACGAAGGAGGATAAAATTATGCAGGAGTTACAGAGGCCGGGTGGAGAACTGGCAACAAGACCAATACATTTTTTTTGGGTAGTGGACTGTTCAGGATCCATGTATGGAGAAAAATAGGAATTGTGAATAATACAATCCAGGAATGCATCCCGGAAATGAGAAATTCAGCAGATAATAACCCAAATGCACAGCTGTTGATCCGGGCACTTCAGTTTTCATCCGGCGCAAGCTGGATTACCACCAGTCCAGTGCCGATAGAGACTTACAGTTGGGAGGACATGGAGGCAAACGGGTTGACAGAGCTTGGCAAAGCGTTTGATCTGCTTGCTGCACAGCTATCAATTCCGCCAATGCCGGAAAGAGCATTGCCGCCGGTAATTGTGCTTCTTTCGGATGGTCAGCCAACGGATGATTATAAGAAAAGTCTAGATAAATTAAAAAGTATGCCCTGGTTCCGTAAAGCAGTGAAGATTGCTATTTCCATAGGACAGGATGCGGACGATGATGTCTTGATTGAGTTTACCGGAAATAAAGAACTGGTTCTGCAGGCAAATAATGCGACTGCACTTGCAAAGATGATCAAATGGGCATCTACCACAGCATCCATGGTGTCTGCTCCTTCCAGTAAACCAGTGAATTCCATTCCGGTATCTGCGCCTGCAGCATCAACACTGTCTGCTTCTGTACCTGCCGATGATCCATTTGCACCGGCAAATAATGGGGCACCGTTGGTGCTTGATATGAGTAATATTCCGAATCCGGATGATTTTGATGAGGGAGCTGTTTGGTGAGGGTAAGGAGGAAATTGGATGAAGCGCTATTTATGTGACGGTATTGTCAAAGGTGCTACCCACCAGAGAAACGGATTGCCATGCCAGGACAGCAAAAAAAGATTGTAGAGATATCCGATGATATTGTAATCATTGCTGTAGCAGACGGACACGGAAGCGAGAAATGTCCCCGAAGTGACAGAGGATCTACTATTGCCGTAAACACATTCTGTGAAGTGATGAATAATTACCTGCAAAGTTACGGTTCGGATGAAAATGGTCTGTCAAACCTGATTACTTTCCTGAATCGGGAAGGGGATATGCGTTTTTGCACAGGATATCTGCGAAGAATGGCAGGCAAGAGTAAAAGCAGTCCTATTATAAAAATAAAGAAGATGGGATGCTGGACGAAGATGGTAATATCAAATGGTCAGCAGTATATTCTCTTTATGGCACCACGTTGCTGGGAATGCTGATTACAAATACCTTTTTTTTTTCTTTCCAGATTGGAGACGGTGACATCAATCTGGTTACGGAAGATGGTGTGTTTGCCTTAGTGGAGCCGGAAAAGTTCCTTGGTACAGAGACACATTCTCTGTCTAAACCGGATGCCTGGAGAAAAGCGGTGGCTTCCATCCGGAGAAGAGATGGTGAAGATGGAAAATCCAGCATGTATATGTTATCTACTGACGGGTTCGCAAATAGCTACACATCGGATGTGGAATTTCAAAAAACATGCAGCGACTATTTTGGAATGATACAGCAGATGGAACTGAAACAGTCCAGACAAATTTAAAGAAATGGCTGACAGAGACCAGTGAATTGGGCTGTGGCGATGACATTACAGTGGTAATGGCATATTTTGAAGGCGAACAGTAAAGCTGTTTGCCTTCATGAGAAAGTAGAAAAACGGATTCCTAATGTCAGCTGATGCAGAGGAAAAGAGAGAAGGTGTTCTGGTGATCGTGCGACCGCTATTATTATCATCAACTGAATAAGCAGGATCAGGCAGTTTATCGAGCATTTTATGATGGGGTAATGGCACACCAGAACATTATTCCTATTCCTGTTAGGGGTGATTTTCCCAAAGAGGCATTTGAACGGATCTTTGATGCAATGACGAAAGATAATCCGCTGATTTATTATCTGAATCAGTCTGCTTGCAGCTGTGCCAGAGATATGTTTGGACGCTTCGCTATATGTTCGCAATACTTTTTCTCAAAAGAAAAAGTAAAAGAGTATAATCGAAAAATAGAAAAAGAAGTAAACCGCCTGGCAGGAAAGTTAAATCTGACTGTAGGCACAGACTATGAAAAAAGAAATAAAAATTCATGATTGGATCTGCCAGAATATTTCATATGATGATGAAGGCGCTGATAGAAGTAAACCGATGAGAATGATTGTTTCTCATAATATTTTTGGAGTATTTGCACACCACCGGGCACAATGCGAAGGAATTGCAAAAGCAGTGAAGGTTTTACTAAATGCAGTCGATGTAAGGTGTATTGTAGTAACAGGCGAATCAGTAAAAAACGAAAAAGAGTTCCTCATGCCTGGAATATGGTAAATATAGACGGACAACCGTATCATCTGGATGTGACATGGGATATAGGTGCCATTGGATCATCTTTTCAAAAGAATTCCGTATGATTACTTTAATTTGTCTGATCAACTGATAACCAAAGAACATAAAGCAGATACACAGTTGCCAACGTGTTCCTCTATGCAGCATAATTACTTTAAAGTAAACAAAAGAACATTTTGGCTGAAAAGCCATGCGATTGCATATGTAGAGAAAGCTTTTCAGGATGGAGATACGGAGTTTTTATTTCCGGATAGAAGGAAGAACTGTTGCGTCTGATGTGGCAGAAAAGATTTATGATCAGATATGCGTTTTTTTTTTTCTCTAAAAAGGGAATTACAGACAAAAGGGTAAAACGTATAGCAAATGACAAGATAGGTACCTGCTGGATAAAGATTTATTGAGGGACTTTTTATGTTTGAACTATTATTATATGCCATAGGCTTTTTCATGATTACTTTATTGTTTCGGTATTTATTGCATAGATTCAGGAAAAATGGAAACCGGGGAAAAGGAGCGATTTGGGTTGGAAAAAGTGATGCAATAGGAATTTGTGTCATTGGAATAGTTTCAAAAAATATTAATTATTTGTGTGCAGTACCGGGTTTTTGATGGCTGATAAGATTGGGAAAAAGAAGGAATAGTATTAAAGAAGAACAGGGGGGGGATTTACATTATTACAACAATGAATGAGATTGAACAAAGATTTGATGCAATAAAAGACCATAAACCGAAATCACCAAAGAAACTTAGTGAACTAGAGAAATATTATCATCTGCATATAAGTTAAATCCAGATAGAGCAGATGAAATGTGGCAGTATTTAGTTGAGTTGAATGTAAGAGAAAATGTAAATAACGCAAAATTCTATATTGCCCAAGTATTTAAAAAAGTAAGAAATCTTATTTCAGCAGAAGATGCTACGGATTTTATTATGATGACACCTGAACGTGTTAAATTAATGCTATTATATTGTTACGCTGGTGGTGGAACTTTATATTCGGCTTTATATTCGGTGTTAAATACATTGACAGTTGGATTTTTGAAAATGAAAATGTAAATAATGTCATGGCTTCGCTAGAATATATTATTGAAAAATTTGAAGGAGTTGAATCTGGAAATCAAGAAATTTTAAAAGCAGCAAAAACTATTTTACGGACTTGTGCGGAACTGCTTCAAATAGATAATGATTATGCGTCTATAGTAAAAGATTTACTGTATGAAATTGAGAATATAGATAATGAAGAGGTTGCGGCATATGGAAAAGTAAAAGGTTTTTTACTTGGAGTGTTAGAAGAACAAAATGTTGAGGAATTACTTGGTTTGGCAAGTGACTTTGGATTCACAGAAGAATTTTTGGATTTGTTATGGATAGGAAAACGGTGCTTACCGACAGAAAAATTGGAATATATGTGGCAAACATTCGCTGAAAATATAAATGAAATGACAAACTTCCTATGCCGGAAGAATATGGAGAAGAGGAAAAATACTCTAACTCCAAAATGGAATTTTATGTAAATCTTATTGCCGAGAATGACCAACTACTGACAAGATATTTTGAAAATAGTAAGGGAATGTCCTTTAAACAGTGTATTTTTTATAAATGGATTAAAGAAGATGAGTGGGATAAAATCTCAGAGTATATTGCCAAAAGCTTAATGGCTTTTGATGATCAAAATAATACGTTCGATGGATATATGAGAATGATAGGATCTTTCATGCATGGCTATTTAATGAGTGAATATATAGATGAGATAGATCAGTGGGGAAGAAGTATAAAAATTATTAATAATAATAACATAGAGAAATTTATTGATTCATTATGTAAAGCTTCTGCTATGTCTGTTGGGTGTGAATTTCATGAGCAATATCATGCGAGAATAAAGGAATTTGTGGAAAAAACAACAAGAAACATGAGTTGTTTTGAAAAATACGGATTTTCAGAAAAGCTTGATACGAGAAGCGGATTAGAAAGATTACAGGCATTTGCTCATGAATTTTTGTTGTCGGGGAAAAAAAATGGGTAGAGGACCATCGCATGAATTGAAAACTATAACTGATAAAATATATGCAGAAAATCGCGCGTTAGTTGAACCAAAGGATGTTGAATATGTTTTAGCTTGTAATGATGATATTATTGAATTTTATTATAAGCATACTCGTGAATGTTCAAAGAAGGGAGAGATGCTGGCTGCTTGTATTAAACATGGTGACATTGAACGTGCGATTAAAATAATTGAGCTACTTAAGGATACTCGAACATATGATGATTACAGTGATTTGAATGGCTGGAGAGATTTTGGTCTGACAATAGAATATTGCATTAAGGAATTTAATAAGGAATTTATTAACAGGAAGTTTTATTCATATAAACAAGATGAAATAACTCCTAGTATGATAGAAGAATGTAAGCAGATTGCAAATATGTGTTTTATATACTTAAATGAGGAAAGTGTAGATCGGATAAAGGGAGAAATAAGAAAAATATGTCCGGATGAAGCTGGGCCGAAGAGTATATTCAAAAATTATTGGATGATGTAAATGTATATTGTACATTCCCTAAAACCACAAGGAAAAGGTGGAGCACCTAATATTAACAGAATGTCTTATGAAATAGGGGAATCATTTGAGATACTATCCAAAATGGATCGAGTAGATATTATTTGTCAGATAATGGAGCAATTTGAAGCTGTAAAAGATGTTTTAGAACCTATTTCATATGATAGCTGGATGAATTCCATGAATAGTGGAATTAAAGACGAAGATTGTATAAAAAGTATTTAGACAGAGTAGAGTGATTTATGAGTCTTGGCTTGTTTGGCTTGGTGCAAAGCCACATTATTGGGATGATATAAAATGGGATGATATAAAAGAATTAGCCAGAAAAATACATAAATATGGAACTATAAAAGAATATGAGGAGTTTAAACAAATGGTATTAACCAGGTGTGGATCAATATCAATAGAAAGATTAGATGAATACTGTGAGATAATGAGATAAATAATTGGAAGGAAGTAAAATGAAAGCGATAATTCAACAAGTTTTCAAGCTCATTCTTGGAGGAGGCAACTGCTTCCCCCAAGAATGTTAGAAGATTTGGCTGCTATGGAAAAAATATATGTCGGAAAGTTATGATGGAAGAACATTTATTGAGTTACTTCAAAATGCTGATGATGGTGGGTGCAAAAAAAATATATGTGTGTCTGAAATTGAGATACTGTAATTGTTGCCAATGACGGAAGACCTTTTTTAATGAGAATGATATTATGTCGATATGTAGGTCGGGAGCTTCAAATAAACAGAGAGGAAATAGTATTGGTTATCGAGGAGTTGGATTTAAAAGTGCTACAGTTATATCAACGGAAATAGTAATTCATTCAGCGGATGTATACTTTACGTTTTCTAAAACGATGTGTGCAAAAGCATTGTGTGTTTTATGTGATAAAGTACCAACGGTTAGAATCGTTTATTTACGATGAAGGAAAACTGAATTTTGACATTAAAAGTGAATTGATGTGTTTGCAGTCTTTGGGATTTAACACAGCATTTGTTTTTTTAAAAGCTAATGTTGACAAATTTTAAGGGAATTAAAAGGTTTTGATAGCAGCTGGCTACTCTTTTTGAAAAATATTATGCATGTTGAAATCAATATGACAGACATACAATTAAAATGTTCGCTTAGTAGAAGAAAAAGATTTGATTTTGAAACAATAATCACGATTAAAGAAAGCAACAAGAGCTGGTATGTAATTAATAATGGTGATATTGCAGTGGCATTTTCATATGATTCCAAAAAGGACTTATTCCATGTTTAGCGGATGATGCAGTTTTTCATTGCTTTCTGCCAATGCTTGATAAGACAGGCTTTGCATTTTAAAAATTAACGCTGATTTTTTCTACAGATCCATCAAGAAAGCATTTGATACAAGACGATTTAACTACTTTGGCATTTAACAATGCGGCAAAACTACTTGCAATTTTATCAAAAATGTATTTACAAGGAAAGACGAAAATCTTTACGGAATACTTGGTTTGGTTGGAAATCATGTTTCATTAAGCAGTGCTTCAATTATGTTTGAAAAAGAATTATTATCAGAGCTTGATGGAGAGAATGGATTTTATTAGAAAATAATTCTTGTGTGAAAGCAAAAGAAGTTAAATTACTGCCGAGGTGGATGTCAGAAAAAAGAGAGAAAGAACTTTTTAGATGGGATTCGGATTTTAAGGATCGTTACATATCTCATTTGCTGTATGAGCAGTCAGAAAAAATCCATTTACTTTTTTGAAAAAAATGGGTGCTGATGAAATTCAAGTGATCGATTTAGAAATTTATTAACTGATGAAAAAGTAGTCAACAATTTGGAAGTAGAGCTTATTGCTAAAAATTTTCGTATATGAAGGAAGAACTTGCTTTGAAAATCAGAAATGGATCGGTGAAGTATATTTGCCTACAGAACTTGGTTTTGTAGTCGTGAAAAATTGTTCCAGTGGTTTGGTTGTGAACGGCGATTATTGCAAAATGCTGCAACAACTTTTGAACAGTGATGAATGGAGTATGTTGATAGCAGAATATCCAATTTTTGGAGAAATAAAAAAAAGTATAGAACGAAAAAAATAAGTTCTGGTACGCAGCTGAAGAGGAACAATAGTAAAAAGGCACAATTGGCAATTAATAATAGTAAAAGGCACAATTGGCAATTAATAAATGGAAAACTCAATCCAAAATTGCATGGCAGTTGAAACTATGAACGGATTTTCTGCGAAAGATGTAAGCAAAAAGTGTGATGAGTATTCTTTGATAAGTGTTGATGCAAATGGAAAAACAAGATATATACTAGTTATATCTGTTTCACATATAGGAGATACAATTAAACTATCAGAGAAACAGTATTCCGCTGCCCAACGAATTGGTGAAGATTATGAACTGTTTGTAATTGCAACAGAAGCTAGTGATACAGAATATATTTATATTAAAACCCATATGAAGAAGTGGAATTAAATCGTGTCGTGAAAGAATGGGAATGGGTATGCGATAAATATGATGCGAAAAATAAGATTGAGACAACTGTTAAAGTAGATGTTGTTGATGATTACATATTAAAAAAATATTCTTCCGGATTATTTCAATAGTCAACAACGAAATTTTCTGCAGGATATCATTTTATCAAATATTGGAGTATCATACGATAATAAATATAAAGTTATCATCGAACAGATCAATAATATTGCTGATTTTTATACTGGACGAAAGATTATTGAAGTAATAAATCATAAGATTGAAATAACGACCGATAAGAGAAAAGCATTAAAAAGATTCTTGGACTATAAATGTCCTAAATACTTGATGGATTACGATAAGATTTGAAATTATCGGACATTTGCGTGTCTGATGGGAAAGAATATTTCTTAGATTCGATGCGTGACAAAACGATATTGAAAATCACGGAAGAAGTAATCCGGCAGGAGATAATACAATTTTGTTAAAAGGTTATTCATGTGCCATCTAATGTGTTGCAGGTGGAAATGCTTTTATCAAAGTATGGTGCGGACAGCATAAGACGTGCGGATCTGGTAATTGAAAGATATGCAAAAAGCAAAGATGTAATTTCACCATTGGCAATTGTTAAGTGTAAAGCGCCAGAAATTATGCTGGGTGATGCAGAAATTCAGCAAGTATGTGATTATGCAAATTGCCTTAGGGTCAGATTATATTGCTGTTATAAACGGTATAGATATGATTGTTGCAAGGCATAGTGAAGAAAGTAATAAGTACATAGAACTGAAAGCATTCACGGAATATGAAACCATGTTAAAAGGAGAAGGGTGGATGTTTTGCTGGCGGAATCTCCCCAAACCACGTTTTTCGTATGATGAGTTAGAGAATAATAAGGATTACGATCCGATATTAGTTTAGATTATAACGATTACGAAAAGATTCGTTTGTTAGAGTATTGTAAACGTTGTGAACTGAATGTTTGTGACTCGATGACTACGCAAGAACTCGGAAACGCACTATTACAATTAATAGTAGAATCAGTTAACACTATTGGAAATTTTGATTCTATTTTTAAGCGTAAACCTGATTCAAAAAATTGAGGAATTGTCCAATGCAAATTTTCTGTTGAAACTAAAGAACGAATTGATTGAAAATAGAAATTGGAGTACAGCCTTATCCAATGTAATCATTTCTGACTTTAATAATCATTCTCAATATTTACAAAATATATTTCGAGCAACATGCTTTTCAACAACCCCATATTCACAGTTAATGTTGGGCGGTTCTTATGCAGACTGTCACAGAGGATTTTGTGTTGAATATACGATACTTCCTAACGCTCCACAGTATCAAGATTTATTCTTAAATTTATTTCCCATGATTTATTGTAAAGTGCGGCCAAATATGACAGAACGACTTGCGAAATTTGAGAATAAAGAAATGACAAAAGAAATTTCGTGGGACATTTATTTTCATGGGGTATTTGCGAAAAAGAGTATTGACTGGGCTTTTTCAAAACGAATGGAGATTACTGCTTCCTATGGAACGAAATATGGCAGCAAAATATTACTGTGTTCCTTTTTTCCCAATCACCAAAGTATTTTTGGGCAACAGAATGCCACAAGCTGCACGAAAGGAAATTATTGATATATGCCATGACAGAAATATACCATATATTGGTGTTACAAGAAATCCTAATATTTTTGAAATGCAGGAATGTGCTATTAAGTGTGAAGACTGCCCTAATTATTTAAGCGCTGAATTTAAGTGATTGTGAAGAGCATATAATTTTATTCCGTATGTCATCTCTGTTCTTTTATTGAAAGAATGCGACCATTAAAGAGATGAGCAGGGAGAGTTACGCAAAATCTGCATAGCCTTAGACTGCGCAATATTGGTGACATTGCAGAGCTTGCGATGTACACTACAAAGTTACGATTTTTAGACATTGAAATATGTATGATAGAATAAGAAAAACAGAAACGGAGACAGGATATGGATAAGGCACATTTATATAACGGCAGCCTAACGGCTGAGCAGTTTCTCTTCTATGAAATTAGAATTGTTGCTAAATATTACATCGATAGCAAACCCATCGAAGAGGCGATGGATATAATCAAAAAAAGGACAATGTGTTTCAATATCCCACAGAGCGTCATGTTTCACGTATGACTAAGGCTTGTTATAAACGTCTTGATGCGCTGAACAACGAGCAGCTTGTGCATGAGCTTGCATTTGCGCCCAACGAAATTGCCAAACAAATCAACTTATATGCAATTATGAAATATAACCGTTTGGTTTGGGAATTTATGATACAGGTTATCGGAGAAAAATACAGCAACCAGGATTTCGGCTTCTCACGGAAGGACATGAATGTGTTCTTTACACGGCTTCAAACGCAAAATGATTTAGTTGCGGCTTGGGTGAAAACACAGTCAAAAAAAATCAAAAGCGTGCTGGTGCGTATGCTTGTAGAGACAGAGTACCTTGATGGTATTCGCTCTACTACCCTAAATCCGGTTATGCTTTGCGAAGAGCTGGAAGAAGGAATCAGAGCCAACAATGATTATGAAGCGCTGCCGGCATTTAATTGTTTTAGATAGGGGGGACGATTAAAGGCATGATTAAACAGGAGTTAGATAGAATTAAAAATCGTATTTCTGACCCGAATTTTCTTTCTAATAGGGGTTTGAGCAACGAGGTTGGTATACATGTTTTTTGCTATGATCCAAAAGATGAAATTATTGTTCAAGACTACATTAAAAGATTAAAAAACGAGGCAAACACACCATATCGTATTATAGAGTGCGACCTCTATGAGATATTCCTTTCGCTTTTGGAAGATAAGCGCGTTCTGCGCTCCGTTTCCAGTTTGGAGGACAAACGCGGAAAGGACTATCTTCTTAGCCAATTACAGAAAATTGCTACACCGGAGGCGCTGTTTGGGATGGACTATTCCCCTCATATAAAAGGGCAGGACGTTTTGTTCATGACTGGGATTGGCAAAATTCATCCATTCATGCGCGCTCATAAGATGCTGGACAGCATGCAGCATCTATTTGAGGACATACCTATTGTTATGTTCTATCCGGGAAGCTTTAACGGACAGACACTTATATTATTTAATGAATTTTTAGATGGCAACTATTATCGTGCTTTTTAATCTGCTGTAATGGAGGGCAATAACCATGAATATACAAAATATGTTCCAAAAAGATATTAACCGAGATATTAACGGTGTAATTAAGGTTTCCCAGAACGACGATAACAGCCTGCATCAGGAACTGAGCGAGTATATAATAACAAAAGAACTGCGCAGGCATTTCCGCACATTTTTTGATAACTACTCAAAGGCCATAGACTATCCCACCGACAAAATCGGCGTGTGGATTTCCGGCTTCTTTGGAAGCGGTAAATCTCACTTCTTAAAATATTGTCATACCTTCTTGAAAACAAAGAAGTATGCGGCAAGAAAGCAATGGACTACTTCGCAGACAAATTTGACGATTCCATTATGTACGCCACTGCTATCAAATGCGTCTCGGTGCCTACGGAATCGATACTGTTTAATATCGATATAGAAGGCCTATAACTAAAAGATAAGACCGCCGTTCTGCGCGTTTTTGCCAAAATGTTCTATAACCACTGCGGCTTTTATGGAGACGATTTGAAAATTGCCAAACTGGAACGCTTTATTGAAAAGCAGGGCAAAACCGAGCAGTTCCGCGCCGCCTTTGAAGAAGTAAACGGCGAGCCGTGGATAGAAACGCGGGATTCATTCGCTTTTTTGAGGACGATATTGTGGAAGTGTTGCAGTCGGTTCTTGGCATGAGCGAGCAGTCTGCCCGAAACTGGTTTAATGGCGAAGAGACTAATGAACTGAGTATTGCTCAGCTTGTGGAAGATATAAAAAGAGTATGTTGATAGAAAAGGAAAGAACTTCCGGCTGCTGTTTATGGTGGACGAGGTTGGTCAGTATATCGGCGACGACGGGGATTTGATGATCAATTTGCAATCTCTTGTGGAAGAAATAGGAACCCGCTGCATGGGAAAAGTATGGGTTATGGTTACAAGCCAAGAAGCCATCGACTCTGTTGTTCATATCTCCGGCGATGACTTTTCCAAGATTCAGGGACGCTTCAACACCCGCCTCAGTCTGTCCTCTTCTTCCGTTGATGAGGTCATCAAAAAGCGTGTGCTGGCAAAGACCGAAGAGGCTGACCGGCTTCTCCGCATGGTGTACGACAAGGAACACGCCGTTCTGAAAAACCTCTACACCTTTAACAATCCGGTGTTGGACATCAAGGGCTTTACGGACAGCGCGGAGTTTTCTGCCACCTTCCCCTTTGTGCCGTACCAGTTCATCATTATCCAGAAGGTATTGGCTGAGATTCGGAAACATGGTAATTCCGGCAAACACCTTTCCGGCGGCGAGCGTTCCATGCTCTCCGGCTTCCAAGAGGCAGCGCAAAAAAGTACAGGATAAGGACGAAAATGCCCTTGTCCCCTTCTACCTCTTTTATGATACTGTCCACACCTTCCTTGAAAGCGCGATCCGTCGTGTCATTGACCGCTGTCAAACTGCCGCTGATAATCATGACGGACTTGAACAGAATGATGTGAATGTGCTTAAACTGTTGTACTTAGTTCGGTATATTGACGACATTAAGGCGAATATCGACAACATCTCTATACTTATGATTGACGACATCCGCACTGATAAGATTGCCCTCAGGACCTCTGTCACCGAGTCCCTTGAGCGGTTGCTGTCTCAGAACTACATCTCCCGCAACGGGGACACCTATGCCTTCCTGACTGACGAAGAGCAGGATATTGCCATCGACATCCGCAACACGGTTGTGGACAGCGCGCAAGTTACGGCAAGCATTGCCAAAACGGTTTTTGAAGAAATATATCCGGCAAAGAAGTTTAAATATGGAAAATATGACTTTCCTTATGACCAATACATAGACGAAACACTGAACGGCTCCGCTTCCGGCGGTATGCGGCTGCGTATTGTAACCGTGGCAACCGATTATCATGGCGCGCCAGACCAACAGCTTATTATGGATTCCCAGGTAAATAACGAGGCGATTGTCGTCCTCTCCAATGAAACCCCATACTTTGAGGAATTGGAACAGGCAATGAAGATCCGCAAGTATGTCAAGCAGCGGAACGTCTCCCAACTTCCGGAAAGCATTCAGGATATTATCCGCAAACGGCAGCAGCAAGCCTCGCACCCTTGAAGAGCGTGCGCGTGGCTATATCGAGAAAGCCATTGTGGGCGCAAAGGTTGTCGTCCACGGTGAAGTTATGGACATCAAGGCTGGCAACGCGAAAGACAAGCTGGATGCCGCACTGAACGGTCTGGTTGAGAGCGTGTATTCCAAACTGGGCATGGTCAACAAGTTTGTGGAAAGCGACGCAGACATCCTTGCGATCCTCAATGGGACAGACAATGAGCAGGGTACCCTTGCCGGAACCGGCAGAAATAACGAGGACGCTTTAAACGAAATAAGCCAGTGGCTGGAACTGCAAAACGCGAAGATGCTCACCACATCAATGGGGGATGTGCAGCGCAGATACAGCGCAATCCCCTACGGCTGGCGGGAAATTGACATTGCCGCTCTGGTTGCCCGTCTTATTGCCCAGCAGAAAATTTCTATTAAGTATGGCGGCGCTTATTGTGGGCAAGGACGAGCGCAGACTGCTGGACTATCTGCGTAAACGGTCAGAGATTGACAAAGCTATTGTAACCCGCCGCATTGCCCCGTCAGAAGACCTTATGAGAAAGAGTATTAACTTCCTTAGGGACTATATTGGCGCAATGGATATTCCCTCTGACGAAGACGGCCTAATCCGGTTTGTGCTGAACACATTTGAGGAAAAAGAGAAGCACTACAATGAGCTTTTTGGAAGCCTATAATCGGCCCAATACCCGGAAAGAGAAGTTGTGGAAAATGCCCGCAGCCTTGTCTGCAACGTGCTGAGCCAGCGTAAGGATAACGTTGCGCTTCTTACCAACATGGTGCAGAAGCAGGATGACCTTTTGGACTCTATGGAAGATATGGAAGGCGTGGAGCTTTTTCTTCAAGTCTCAACGCCCTGTATATGACGAAGCACGGCGGCAAAGGGATAAAATCGGCAAAGAGCGGGACTATTTTGCAACAGACAATGATTCGCAGGAAGTCTTCCGCCAGATTTCGACGATTCTTGCAATGCCGAAGCCCTATGACCGTATCGGGAGTTGCCGGAACTGATCAGTAAGGTGAAGGCTGCCTACAACAATCTGCTGGACATGAAAAAAAGATGAAGTCTTGGAGAATGTCCGTCAGTGTATGCAGGACGTTCATCAGCTCGCCTCCGAAGCCCGTGACGCAACAACTCTGCTGCATCAGGCAGACGATTATTTCGTGGGCAAACGGGAAGCGGCAAAGGAAGCCGACTCTCTCACCGAGCTTGATGCTGATCACTCAGCTTCTCAACTACAGGGACAATATCTGCCGTCGGATGGAGGTTATGGTATCGGACAACCATCCTTCCCAGCCGGAAACGAAAGCCCCTGCTGGCTCTCCGGCTCCGAAGCCGAAAAAGATCACCTCTGTCCGCCGGTACGACCTTTGCGCAGTTAAGCGCCCCAATCTAAAGAGGACATTGACAAATATGTGGAAGGAATACGCGAGAAGCTGCTTAAAAAACACTGGAAAACTGCGACAGCATCCAGATTAACTAAGAAGGAGAAACCGCAATGAATAAATCAGCCATACAGAAATTTGCGATATGGGCGCGGACGGAACTGATTGCACAGGTATCGCAAAAGGCTTATGAATATGGAATTACCAAAGAAGGTTACGGCCAAGAAAATGCCGTTGCAATAGGCGGGCGGGCCCTTACGTCTGAGGAAGTAAAACAGCGCAATGAACTGGTTGCCCAGATACAGAAAAGGGATACGCCCAGGTCATGGAAGAGGTTGCCTACACATGGTTCAACCGCTTTATTGCTCTGCGTTTTATGGAAGTTAATAACTATCTCGCCCAGCCATATCCGCGTTTTCTCAGACAGCACCGGCGAGTTTAAGCCGGAAATCCTTAGCGATGCGTTGCATCTGGATTTGCCGGGGCTGAACAAAGACAAGGTTGCCGCGTATATCGAGAACAATCAGACCGAAGACCTCTACCGCTATCTGCTGCTGACCCAGTGCAACGCCCTGAACGAAGCCCTGCCACGGATGTTTGAGAAAATAGGCGGCTATACCGAGCTGCTGTTCCCCAACAACGTCTTGAAAGCCGACAGCATTCTGGGGCGCATGGTCACTGATATTCCCGAAGAGGACTGGACGGATCAGGTGCAGATTATCGGCTGGCTGTACCAGTATTACAACTCCGAACTCAAAGGATGACACCTTTGCCCTGCTCAAAAAGAACGTAAAAATCACGAAGGAACGCATTCCCTCTGCGACCCAGCTGTTCACTCCGGACTGGATCGTGCGGTACATGGTGGAGAACTCCCTGGGGCGGCTGTGGCTGGAGGGGCATCCCAATGACGAGCTGAAATCCGGCTGGAAATATTATCTGGACGAAGCCGAGCAAGAGCCGGAGGTACAGGCGCAGCTTGACAAAATTCATGCGGGTATGCCACCCTCAAGCCGCAGGACATCAAGGTAATTGACCCCTGCATGGGTAGCGGACATATCCTTGTCTACGCCTTTTGACGTGCTGATCCAGATTTACAAAAAGTCAGGCATCAGCGAGCGGGATGCAGCCCAGAGCATTTTGCATAACAACCTCTACGGTCTGGACATTGATGAACGGGCGGCGCAGCTTGCCTATTTTGCGGTCATGATGAAAGCTCGGCAGTATGACCGGCGCATCTTCTCCCGTGGCATCCAGCCCCATGTGTATGCCATCGTGGAAAGCAATGGTCTTGACAACGCAACGATTGACTACTTCACAAATAACGATCCGAAGCTACGAAAGGATTTCGGAACATTGGTAGACGAGCTGCGGGACGCAAAGGGTATGGCTCGATTCTGAACATCACACCGGTGGACTTT
>VOFD01001624.1_pt1 | contig 24241 bp, 30 predicted proteins | sample 5384101 | NCBI WGS metagenome assembly VOFD01 (sample SAMN12384723, study PRJNA508395) | human gut metagenome | isolation source: healthy gut C | host: Homo sapiens
GCTGCACGTCGAAGCCCGGTTCAAGGGAGAGGAACTGAATCCGCTGGAGTTCCTGACCATGCTTTACGGCAACATCCGTGCGCTTCGTCAGGCGGGAGGACATGAAACGGCGGCATTCCCGGATCTGGAAATGACCGTGAAGACCGATTACGACAAGGATAAACAGGAAATCGAGGAACTGATGTTGCGCTTCCTGCCTTACTATATGGAGGATTTGCAACGCGGAGCCTACGTGTTGCCCGAACACACGGAGCAATCCCTGCGCCACATCTTCACCATGGGGGCGATGAGAGAATATTTCTACGAGAATATGCCGAGCATGGCCAACCCGCTTGGACTGGGACATAAATCCATCCCGCTGGTCAGCAAGGTACAGAACCTGCTTATCGCGGATTTCCTGCATTACCTTGCCTTGCGCCACAACGTGTACCTCTCCACCATGAGCGGAGACATAAAAAAAAACTCCATGACGAAGCCGTAAGATACAGCGGCATCATTGATCCGCTGGCTGAACTCGACATCGACATCCAGAGCTTTGACATACCGCGTATCGTGTCGGTATATCCGGACCGGGCCGGTGTCCGCTGGTGGACAAAGGCATGGTTCAACAACCGTGAGGAAGGTGAAGCCTCCGTGGAGATAGAACGTGAACAGGCGATACGCTTCATTCATGACAACATCGAGAAAGACGCATGGCTGGAAGAGTTCTTCCCCAAACAGATGGAAGTGTACCACAATGCGATTGAACAGACAAAAGAGCAACTGCTGAAACAGATAAATATGATATAGGATACTTATGGACGGAACTATAAAACAAAGCAGACGATTCGCGGAACTGGAACGTCTTTCGGATGACTATTTCCGTTACCACCTTGCTTCCGTCATGGATGAGACGAGAGATTATCTTGCCCGGAAACAAGGTGAGGAAATGAAGGAATATTCCACCTCCCTTGGCGGAATTCTCAGCATGATGGCTTCTTCAGCCCAACCTTTGAGCGACCCGTACCAGCTACTTAAAGTTACCGGCGAATGGAACTCCAAGACAACGGAAGATTATGTAGAGATGTGCAAGGAGAAAATCGCCGCTTCGGAAGACATACAGCACGACCTTGCGTATATGGCCGGGCAATGGCGTGATGCAGTCGTGAAGGAAATCGGCCGCGAACGGTACGACGAGCTGTCGGAACAGCTTGGCGGCGATCTCGCCTATGCCTACATGGACTATCGTCTGGAACAGCAGATGATAGACAAACTGGTGAAAGACCGTATGCCCAAGTCTTCGGCTGATTATATCATCCGCAAGGCCGCGGAATCAAGCCTGTTCGGCCTGCCGCAGATGTTGAGCCGTTCCCCGCTTGCCGAGGAAATCGAGAAGCGTGGCGAGGCCGCTTACCGGCCGAGTAAGGTTGAGCAAGGTGCGGGATGGCTGTTGGGGGCATCGGCAGATACCGTCATGCTGGGCGGTGTCGGTTCATGGGCGGCATTCGCCAGATTCATCGGCGTGAATGCTGCCGTTTCCGTTACCATGGCGCATTTGGAGCCGGAAGACCCCAAGTCTGTTTCAGTCGAACAATGCATCAGCCAGGGTGTATTTGGCAGCGAACACAATGTATTTGATGATTTCCGACGTGAAGCAGCCACCATGACCGCAGACAAGGATAGTTTCACAGCAACCGCCAATGAGCAGCTGAAGAAACAGATACCGGTCTGCAATTTCAACTTTACGGACTGGATGAAGAAGCAGCAACCGTTCCCGTTCCTGAAAGGCTTGCAGGACAAGCTGAAACAGGAACGGCCGGAACGCTACAAGGATGTGCCGCTGGTCGTCGCACCGGGGCAGGAAGAAGCCTACCTGAAAAGTCTGGAGGAAAAGAAACAAACGGATGCGGAAGAGCCGGAACAGGTACATCAGGAAACGGTACAACCGGAAAAAGAGCCGGAGGTCATGCAGGAAACAGGGGTACATCCCGTGAATGACCTGTCTGAAACGCCGACATCCAACGGCAACACGGGCGGATGGGAAGATCTGCTCGGCACCCTTGGACTGAGCGGCATGGGAGACATTGCCGGCAATCTCGGTTATGTAATGGCGATGCTGCCGGATATTCTGCTGGGAGTATTTACAGGCAAGACACAGTCCCTGAATATCAAGGACAACCTGCTGCCTATAGCCAGCATAGTGGCCGGTATGTTTGTGCGGAATCCGCTGCTGAAGATGCTCCTTATCGGTCTCGGCGGGGCGAACCTGCTGAACAAGGCCGGGCATGAAGTGCTGCGTGAACGGTCAGAAGGCGAAATGAACACGGCCAATAGAGGTGCAGCCCAATACCGCCATTATCCTGACGAACCGCTCAATCCCCGCATCACGAATCCCGTACTTCAAGGCAACATGCTTGTCGCGACAATTGACCGTGTACCCTGTACTATCCAATTATCGCAGACCGTGACTGACGCATACCGGGCCGGAGCCTTACCGCTCAACACGCTGGCAAACGCCGTACTCGCCAGAAGCGAACAGCTCCGTCAAAGGGCCTCGGACAATTACGACAACGGCCAACAGGAGACTATCGTGCGTACACGAGGTATCCAGTAGCATATAACCCCAAAACATATACGGTATGGAAGAAAAATCCAAAATAGAGAAAAATGCAGAGGAAAGGCAAATCAGTCTGCTTTCCACTGCTTTGGGAGAGGCTTCGAAGGCCAATGGTTACTGGCTCAACGCTTCTGGAAAGAGGTATCCGAGGCTGTACCCGCACGGCGTGTCGGCCAGCCCGTTCAATGCACTGTTCATGGCATTGCATTCCGACCGGAACGGATGCAATACGAACCTGTTCACCTTGTTCAGTGATGCCAAGGCCCGAGGCACGTCGGTACGTGAGCATGAACAGGGTGTGCCGTTCCTGTACTATAACTGGAACAAATATGTCCACAGGAACAATCCTGAAGAGTTCATCAACCGGGGAACCTACCTCACATTGGACGATGAGCAGAAGAAACAATATAAGGGAGTACATAACAGAGAGATACGCACTCTGTTCAATATAGACCAGACGACATTTCCCCATGTGGACGAAGAGGCTTACAGGGCCGTTCTGCAACAGGATGGGAATGCCATGGAACGAGGATATTCGGAGGCAGACACACGGCGTATGCATATCCGCTTCAATGATTTTTTGCTGAAAATGCGTGACAACCTTGTGCCGGTCCGTTACGATGGCAGCGGAATGCCCCATTATGAAACGGACAAAGATGCCGTCTATATGCCCCGCCAAAAGAACTTTGACCATTACAACGATTATGTGCAGGAAACCCTGCGCCAGATAGTGAGTGCCACCGGACATCAGCAGCGGCTTGCCCGCGAGGGAATGGTGATGAAAAACGGTATGCCGCCTTCTGACGATGCCGTCAAACAGGAACGGCTGGTCGTGGAAATAGCATCGGGAATCAAGATGCTGGAGCTGGGACTGCCAGCCCGCTTGTCCGACGAAAGTCTCAGTTTGGTGGAATATTGGGACCGGGAACTCAAAGAGAACCCGAATATGATAGATGCCCTCGAGAGTGACGTGAACAATGCTCTCGAAGTTATCCGTAAAGCGGAACGTGGAGAGAAAATCGAATATGCCACCTTGCGGAACAGGAAACAGACATCTGACATGCAGGACCAGCTGCCCAAGCATTATTTCGTGGCCGATGAGTTACGGAAACGTCCGGACAAGGACAAGAAAACCATTGTTCTTGTCATAGATCCCGTATCAAAGTCGGCTGATGTGATCCTTCCCGCCGGGGCATCACCGGAGGTGGACAACGAGATTCCCGGCATGAACAAAGCCCGTATCGGACGTGCTTTACGTCGGGAAGGCATCGAGACTGTGCGTTTCTTCAATCCGGACGGAGCCTTGGGTTACAGACCTGATGACAAGTATTTTGCCGAGAAGCAAGTCTCTCTGGCACGGTTGAACAACTGGGCCCTGGAAGTGCTTTCGACCCTGAACGTGAGCCCTGCAGTAAAACAGGCCAACGAAGTAGGATTTGACAAGATCCAGATGATTCAGGACGACAAGAACCGATGGGCTCTCTATATAAAGCCGGAGCATCAGAGAGGTTATAGCATATACCCCGACAAGGAAGACATAAACCGCTTCTTTTCCACACTCAAGCAGTCCATGGATAATATAGACAAGGTCCGCATGGAACTGGCTCATAAATATTGCGCGCTTGCTGAAATCAAGCCCGACCTGAAAGTCGATCTGTTCAACAGCGGGACACAGGACGTGGACCTGAACCGGATACAGCGTGTGTCCGTGTTCAAAACCAAGCAGGACGGTGTACTGTGTGCCGTAACGATTGACGGGCAGAAACTGCAGCCGCGCAGTGTATCACCGCAACAATGGCAGCGCATGTGGGTGGCGGAAGACCGTGACAGCTACAAACGGCACCTGGCTGCCTCGCTGTTTGCCGATATACTGCAAAAGGGACAGTCGCAGGAGGAACACGCCGGGGAAAAGCAGAAGAAGGAAACCGAGATACGGCAGGGAGAAGCTGTCAGCCGACAGAATGGAGAAGAGCGTACCGTTGAATCCGTCAGTCCGCAGAGAGAGGCTTGGGACAAGATAAAGGCCAAACACCCGGACGCTATCCAGTTTGTAAGAACCGGTGACAACTATACGGCTTATAACGAGGATGCCGTCAAGGTAACGGAAACGCTTGCCTTGAAAATGGAGAAGCACGAGGCTGACATGAAAAAGGCTTTACGGCTTCCGTGACATTCCCAGTCAGCCAGCTCGATACTTTCCTTCAGAAACTTGCGAGAAGCGGTGCAAGAGTGGTGATACGGGATGCAGAAGGACTCGCAGATGCCCGGAACAGAACAACGGGCATAACAGAAAGGACAGCCGGAAACGGCCAGACACGGACTCTCTTTGATACGGCACAGGAGAAACAGTCCGAACGCAGGATTGAGCCGGAGGAAAATGAACATCGTTCAAGCATGAGGAGGTAATGATATGGCAGGAAAAATAAAGAATATGCAGACAAGTATGCGGAGTACGCCATGGAACAGATGCGCCGGTATGGCATCCCCGCTTCGGTAACACTTGCACAAGGAATCCTTTTGAGAGTTCCAACGGACAGAGTGAACTGGCCCGCAAGGAAAACAATCATTTCGGCATCAAGGCCACACAGTCATGGATTGCGGAAGGCGGCCGGTACAGCCTGTATTCGGATGACAAGCCGAACGAGAAATTCTGCAGCTATGATAACGTAGGAGACTCCTATGAACACCATTCGAGGTTCCTTAAGGAGAACAGCCGCTACGCGGAATGTTTCAATCTCCGTCCCGATGACTACAAGGGATGGACGGAAGGTATAGCCAAAGCCGGTTACGCGACCGGGGGCAACTATGCCGGGACTCTGCAGAAGATCATCGAGCAGAACGGCTTGGACAAATACGACCGTCAGGTCATGCGGAAATGGCCGCGCAGGGCAAGCAGTTCGGTCTGGAAAGCAATCCTCTCCAGGAGAAAGAAAAGGCAGAAGCCTATTCATTTCCGGTGGAACGCAAGGAGTTCCTCTTTGTCACTTCCGCTTTCGGAATGCGTCAGGACCCGATGGACAAAGAAAAGCAGCAGATGCACAAGGGGCTTGACATACGATGCAAAGGTGATGCGGTGCTGGCCACGGAAAACGGCGGAAAGGTCGTTTCGGTAAACGGCAATGCCAACTCTGCCGGAGGCAAGAGTGTAACCGTTGAATACAGCCGCCCGGATGGAAGCAAGGTGCAGTGTACCTATATGCACCTTGGCGATATCGCAGTCAAGGCGGGAGACAGTGTCAAGGCAGGACAACGCCTTGGAACCTCGGGCAACACGGGGACACGGACCACGGGAGAGCACCTGCATTTCGGGGTGGTGAACATCCATTCGGACGGGACGCGCCGTGACATCGACCCGGCCGCATATCTGGCCGAGATTGCGCAGAAAGGGAAGATCAAGCAGCAGGTGCTGTACAACGGCAATGACCTGCTCGCGAAATACCGTAGTACGGAAGAACCCAAAATCGAGAAACCTCTTTCTACCGAAGACTGGATGAAAAAGCTGCTGTCCTCGGAGGACAGTGGCGTCGGCATGTCCGGATGCAATGACCCTGTCATGGAGATGGCCATGACGGCCTTTACCTCACTGATGGTGCTGGCCGTTCAGATTGACAGCAAGAACGAGGAAGAGCAGAAAGCCGCCGTTTCGGGGGCCATGGATAGCGGAAAGATCGACTTGAAACCACTGCTGCCTGACATGAAAAGCTGTAGTCTGACCATGAAAGAGAACGGGAAAGCCGTCCTTCAGGCGGATAACGGCGAACAGCATATATCGCGCGAGTTGAGTTCCGCAGAATTGAGCCGGCTGTCGGCCGTGCTGAACAACAGTAGCCTTACGGATGAAGCCAAGCGGATGCGCGTGACGGATTGCTGAATACTGCCATCCTTTCGGAAATGGCTTCACAGAATTTCGAACAGGGCATGTCCGAGCAGCGAGGACAAACGGAAAATCTGAAAAGATGAAGCATGGCGATATGATAAAATGCGTGATGATACAGCTATGCAAGTATCTGGCAGGATTATCCTACCTGGCTTTGTATGTCCTGTCCTGCTACAAGCTGTTTGGCTTGACGGCAACATTCCTTATCGTGGGAGTGCAGCTGCTCGTTGCCGGATGGCTTGTCTGGGCAATGATCCGTGCGCCCGATTAGAATATGCTCTCAGACCTTCAACATCAATATAACCAGCATTTGCCGGATGATATGTACCATTCTAAAAACAAAACGAGTTATGATTAAATGTAATGTTACTGTATGCGGTATTATCAACCGCGATGCTACTACACGCACAAACAAGGAGGGGAAACCGTTTTTACGTTCCCTCTCCAGATAATGGTTCCTGCAACTGACGGTCAGGGAAAGCCTGTCGAGATCGATGTGAGCAAAGATGGCGGTCAGGAGGAAGCCTCCTGCTACAGGAAAGGCTCACGTGTCGAGATTGACGGTACGATGTACCTGAAGCACAGGGGCGACAGGACCTATTTCAACCTTTTTTCGCAAACGAGATCCGCGATGTGGCTGCCGATGCGGCCAATACTCTCAAAGGAGAGATGGTTTTCTGTGGAAAGGTCGGAAAGAACATCGAGGAAAAGAAGGACAAGAAAGACCAGTCCTATACGATGTTCTCGGCATTCAGCACGGAGAAAGTCGCTGACGGCTTTGAGTACCAATGGGTACGTTTCTTCTGCTTCAACAGGCAGCGTGAAGAATGGCTCCAGCCTGGTGTGAAGATCGATGCCAAGGGCGAGATGGGCCTGACTGTCCATAACGGTAAGCCTAATGTATCCTGCCGTGTAGAGGAACTTACACAATGTGTCGCAGATTCGTCTAACTCCAATCAGTAACGGTTATGGCAGGCTACAGGAGACAAAATACAGATGGGCCGAACAGCGAAGACAAGGCTCTCGACCTCTTTGCGGAAATGATGATTGAAAAGCTGGAGACTATCAGCAAGGACTGGAAGAAGCCCTGGTTCACCGAGGGCAGCCTTCAGTGGCCACGCAATCTGTCCGGACGCGAATACAATGGTATGAATGCGCTTATGCTCATGCTGCACTGCGAAAAGGAAGGATACACTATTCCGAGATTCTGCACATTTGATTGCGTGCAGAGACTGAACAAACCGGGCAAGAACGGCGAGGAACTGCCGAGGGTATCGGTACTGAAAGGCGAGAAATCGTTTCCCGTCATGCTGACCACATTTACCTGCATCCACAAGGAAACCAAGGAGAAGATCAAGTATGACGATTACAAAAACTTGTCCGAGGACGAAAAGAAAGAGTATAACGTGTATCCCAAGATGCAGGTATTCCGCGTGTTCAACGTCGCCCAGACGAATCTGAAAGAGGCTCGCCCTGAACTGTGGGAGAAGCTGGAAAAGGAAAACGGCCGTCCATTCGTCCATGAAGGTGAAATGTTCAGCTTCGAACCGGTGGAGAGGATGATACGCGACAATCTATGGATATGTCCCATCAACGTGAAACATCAGGATGATGCCTTTTTATTCGATTAGCAAGAATGAAATCACCGTACCGGAGAAAGTGCAGTTCAAGGACGGGGAAGCATTCTACGGAACACTGTTCCATGAGATGGGACATTCGACTGGTGCGGAAGGTGTGCTAAACCGTTTCCAACCGACCTCTTTCGGTTCGAAGGAGTATAGCGATGAAGAACTTGTGGCCGAATTGTGCGGTGCATTGATCTCCCAACGCTACGGAATGGCCAAACATATAAAAGAGGACAGTTGTCCGTATCTGAAATCGTGGCTGGATAACCTGAAGGAGTCACCCCAGTACATTAAGACCGTACTTATGGACGTGAAGAAGGCATCATCCATGATCACGCAGAAAATAGACCAGATAGCCAGGGATATAGAAAGGGAAAAGACCGAAAATCAGGAACGGACGGAAACCCCGAAGGAAAAGGTATATTATGCTTCTGTAGCCTATCTGCAAATGGCGGATGATACCAACCGGCTTGACGCACTGAAAGACAAGGGGGACTACAACGGGCTGCTCATTCTTGCGAAAGAGTATTACGACGGGAACGGAATGGATGAACAGTACACCTATGCCTCTCCTTTGCAGAACCGTGGCGATGACCTGCTGATTGAAGACCAGCATTTCGCTGTCGTATATAACGGTAGTGTAGGAGGAACTTATGACGTGATGCTGAAATACACCGAACAGGAAGTTCGAGACCATATCCGAAGATATGGAATTGACAGGGCCAGCGAGGATGTGAAGGCATTGGCGAGGGAAATGGCTGCAGAACAGTTTGCGGAAATGACGCGGCACAAGATGCCGGTCTTCGAAATGCCGAACGGTGACGTGCTGCATGTCAATTACAACAGGGACAAGGACTCACTGGATGGGGACGATGACCAACGCGGGCATGACCGTGAAGTATCATTACCCTTATGACCACAACATGACACTGGATGCCAATCTCCAGGGCGTGAATGAGCAACTGAACGACCTGGAAGAATACAGGGAGGAACAGCAGGAGGCCGAATATAGCGGTGGAATGCGACGATGAATGAAAAGGATTTGGGGCTGGTGTGATGCCAGCCCCTTGTCATTGTTCGCTATGTCGGAAATATTCTTTCCAGTTTTCTTCATCTACTGTCAATTTTCCCATTTCCCAATCATATTCCACTTCCGGCATGTTGGAGTAAGGGAAATGCACGGTGTAGCCGATTTGGCCATAGGAACAGTGCAATGGTGTAACGCAAATCTCCTGACCGAAATAAGTCTGAGGCGTACAGTATCTCCGCCAGTTAAAACGTCCGGCAGCTATATTACGGCAAAGCAATTTAAGAACCGTTGTGCTTTTCCTGCCTTGAAAATCTTTTCTGCAAGTCTTCATGTTACTATTTTACTTATTTACTATTTTACTATTTTACTACTTTACTAAAATACTAATGTGCTACTTTGTAGTATATTTCAGGGGCACTTGACACATTGTAAATATAACTGCCACAACGCACAAGCAGGGCGTCCCGTCCATAATAGGCTTTTTTTTCATTCCACTGATGCTTCCTGACTTGTGAAAATTGGGGAAACTGCTGATGCCAACTTTTTTGCATCCTGACTATGGAGTGTTTTTGTCTTCATTGTAATACTTTCAATTGCTGTACTTCATTAAATGAGTTGGGTGAAACCACCCGCATGGTAGCGGGTGGCTATACGACATATACCGTCAGAAGTGATAATCAATGACGCCTCCGACATAGAGCAAAGTGCCGGGTTCAAGAGAGCTGACAAACAGCATGAACTCAAAGGATGGCTCGGCAAATGACTGGCATCCGTCTCCATTCAGATAAAAATGATAGCCGGTATCCAGCGGATTATCTATTGCCTGCTTGAGGTAATATGTAGAACTCCACTCAAACATATTTTCGACAGTAATGGCGTCCGCTTTCTTCCGGATTTCTGCAACATACTTCTCTTTCCATTGTTCCATGCCATCACCTGTATAACGTATCGTGTCTTCCGATACAAGTTCGAACATTCCTTTCGGCAGGATGGAATTGACTAAATTGGTTATCTCTTCCTTGCGCTCTTCATCGCTGATGTCGGCACAATAATCGTAAAAACTGTTGTCGCCCTGATTGAGGGTGTCTTCGTTCAGATAGTTTTCCTTGTCTATCTGCGTTGTTGAAATTTGAAAAACTCTGCTGTGCATAATTCTGAATTTTAAGTTGTTGTTTTTATTTCCCTTTTTCTTGAAGCCTTTCGGCCTTCTTGTCAGGGAATGATTTTTATGCAGGACAGACAGCGAGCATAGGACGAACAAGACAAGTAAACAGTGGACAGGATAAAGCGGAATACCCAAATCTATGATTTGCGGAAGGCTGCCGTGAATATCCGGGAACCGTTAGCATAGCGGTACTTGGCGACCGTCCGTCGCTGTACCTTCGCATATAAAATCTCTCCGACAAGAAAGTGCCGGCAGGTAGGAAATCATATATTTCTTACAAGAGGAATAACCTGGCCGAATATAAAGGGTATGCAGCTCCAGCGCAGTTTTGTAAAACAGGCGGTCTATAAAAGTATAGAAAAGACTCCCGAACAAATAATGCTCGGGAATCATTTGCTGATGTCGGATTGAATTAGTTTACTATTTGAAATTCATGCAGGTAGCAGAAGGCATCTTCGCTCTTGCTTTGCCAGCGTTCGTCAAGTGCCTTGACATCCTCTGCTGACTTTATCGGCTCTCCGCATTTTTCTTCAAGCCAAGCGAACGCATCTTCTTGGGTCTCGAAATATTCACTGAGATACTCTTCCTCTGGGGAACATGCGTCCAAGAAGAACCTGTCACTGAAATATGTACCAAATTCATCGTTTGTTTCATATACTTCCATGCCTGTCTCTTCCGCCTGAAAGTAATAGCGAAGATTGGGGAACGCTTCCCTCACAAGGTCAAATGTCTCACTGCATGGGGCCCACGCTGTTTCTGTGGAAAACTTCAATACATCACCGTCCATTTCAAGTCCGTTCCAAGAGCCACGGCAACGTACATCGTTCCAATCCTTACCCAAAGCATCCACGAGACATCCCAGCCAAGTAGTCCCAAATCCGTTTTCTACTGAAGGTGTCTTACGTTCTTCCAGTCCTTTCATCAACTCATACAGTTGCTTCACTTCTTTTGCGTCGCCATCTATCACATACGCAGTACTGCACCAATTCGGCATAATCGTAATAATTTAATTGTTGAACATTGTTTTTGTTTTCCCTCTTATCGAAGCTCTTCCGGCTTCTTGTAGGGGAATGATTTTTATGCAGGACAGACAGCGAGCATAGGACGAACAAGACAAGTAAACAGTGACAGGATAAAGCGGAATACCCAAATCTTCGATTTGTGGAAGGCTGCCGTGAAGATCTTGAATACTGTTACAACTGTAAAAATATTTAGAAGCTGTTTAAATTTTATTCAAAAATAATTTTATGGCAGCGATATGCAGCATGGCTTCGTGCGTATCGGCCCTGTATTCATAGTCAATGGTCAGTCTCCTGAAGTTCTCGAGCCATGAGAAAGTGCGCTCGACAATCCATCTTTTTGGCATAGGGACAAATCTGTCCGTCCGTTTGTCAGACCTGAGTACGACATCCAGATCGCAATGCAGCAGTCTCTTGACCGTGTTCCTGACAGTCTCGCCCCTGTAACCTCCGTCCGCCAGAATCCGTTTCAGCCCAGTGAATTTGTATCTCATGGATTCGAACACCTCTTCCGCCCCTACGCTGTCATGGACGTTAGCCGGATGGACTCTCACCGACATGGGCAGCCCCAGTGTGTCAACCACTATGTGCTCCTTCCTGCCTTTTATCTTTTTTGTTGCCGTCTATTCCCCTTTGACCATCAATATGATGGGAGGTCCTGACACTCCTTGAGTCGATGATCCCAAGGCTGGGACTCCCCGCCCTGCCCGAAAGACGGCGGACAATGCCGCGGAGGGTGTCGAAGATCTCTTCAAGCAGGCCCTCGTTCTTCCACTTGCTGAAATAGTAATACACTGTCTGCCACGGAGCGAAATCCGAGGGGAGCATTCTCCACTGCACGCCGGTCTTCACGATGTACAGGATGCCGTCAAAAACAGAGCGCAGTGAATATTTTCTGAATCTTTCTTTGGGGTCTAACATATTTTTTATAACTTGCCACTGTTTATCAGTCAGGTTGGTTGGGTACTTATGCATAACTTTAATGTCTTGATAACCATAAAGTTACGAAAATATCCCAATTAACCTGCTGATTTACAACTAATTATAAATAAATTTAAACAGTTTCTTATATATTCGCATATAAACACATATAAACAGAATATTATGAAATATTTTATTGCTCTTATCTTTACATTTTTTTCTATATATACCGTTTCAGCACAGGATAGCCAGCGGTGTATGGAAATAGTTAACATTGCTGTTGACGCTGTCAACAATCACTCGGTTGAAAATCTGCATGAACATCTTGCACCGGATTTCGTCTGTGCAGGTCAGAGCGGTCCAATCGCTATCCAAGTTTTAGCGCAAATAATAACACAAATAGACGAAAATATCTCTAATATAAATAAAATAGACGAACGGCAAGCAGATGCGACTTTGACTTTAGTATATGACTTCAATTACAGCAAACGACTGGGGCATAAAGAAGCAACCTTTATCTTTAATAGTGACAATCAGATAAAACAGATGGATCTGCTACCCGTACAAGTTAAAAAGGTAGATATGAAAAAGATTTTGAAACTCCATCCGATGATGTTATTACAGTACCAATGGAAATATCTGACGGACTTATTTTTGTTAAGGCAGAATTGAATGGTATTGAACGTGATTTTATCTTGGATAGTGGTGCGCCGAGTCTTTACCTGAACAGTAAATATTTTTCCCACACTAATGATACAGTAAACTCAATAAGCAGTGCACAAGGCGTAAGTTCTGGAATTTCGGGTCAAGATGTTTTTCGTGTCAACACTTTCAATTTTCATGGGATTCGTGCTGAAAATACAGACTTTGTAATGTCAGACATTTCTCACTTGTCAAAAGATCGAGAAATATATGGATTAATTGGTTATCAAGTGCTAAAGGACTACGATTGGCTATTCGATTATGAAGGAAAACATTGACATTAATCAAGAGTGATAAAACAGAAAATTATATAAAGGAAATGAGATATAAGACCTATGAGGTTCCGATGCAGATGACCTCTGAAAAGTCGCACATTCCTTTTATCGAGACAAAGATTGGTGATATTACTCTCATGATGGGTATTGATTGTGGTGCTGCCGTTAACCTGATTGATGACTCAATGTTTAGTAAACTGGAAAAACGAATGTCAAATATTTCCACTACGGAATTGAATGGAGCATCAAAAGAATCAACTACAGTAAAAAACGGTGATATAAAATCTTTGAATATTGGCAAAAAACGCTTTAAGCACCTGCCAACAGTATTTAGTGATATCAGTCATCTAAACGCTCGTTGGACAAACAAGATTGATGGACTTTTGGGTTATGAAATTCTATCACGACAAAAACTTATAATGAGCATCAACAACAAGAAACTTATTTTTATCGAATAATTTTTATATCATTATCATACATCAAGACATTCCGCTATTATCTTTGTTGCAATAATATATAATTAAAAGTACAAAGTAATGGAAAATTCATTTGCTCAGATCAGCGAATTGTTCGCTCAGTTTTCAGAGAATGCCAAACTTCAGATGGAGAAGCAATAAGGCAGCAGGAACGCGTGCCCGTAAAGCATCACTTGAACTTGAAAAGCTTCTGAAACAATTCAGAAAAAGAATCACTGGAAGCCTCAAAATGATTCTTTTCGGAATACGTACATACCAGGTATCAAGTAAAAAGCCTCTGCGCTTCACAGCGGAGAGGCTTTTGGTTAATAATAGATTCTCTATGGCTAAAACAGTTCAACTTTCGTGTGTCTGTTGGCTTCGGTCGGCAGATGATCGGCAATTCCACCTCTGCTGATTTTTGTAATCCTCTCAGCAGGAATGCCACGCTGTTTCAATTCTGAGACTATGAAATCAGCTCTTGACAAGCTCAATGAATCATTGATGTCGGATGTTCCTGTAGAACTATCCGCTGCCCCGGTTACTCTTACAGACAAGTCATATTTCTTCGCAACTCTTGCCAATTCATCCAGGTTGAGTTTCTGTGAAACATCTGTCAGGCGGGCTGTGTTAAGAGTAAAAAAAGAAATATACGGGGGCACCGAGACAGCTATCCGAGACATGATTCAAAGCCATGAGATTATGTCCTTCAGCCTTCATGAATTTATTCGATGCAAGGGAATCCGGATTCTGCTCGTCCTTGTTCTTATTCTTATTGTTGTTGTGAATGTCTGCCGTATCAAGAGGGGATATTCCGTCCCTATGTCTGTGTTTCAGTCTCGCACGCAATGAGTTCAACCCACTATAATTATTTACAGGATAACCTTGCTGTCCATTCTTCTCGTCTTCCAACAAGTGTCCGTAGGTGTCAAGCAGACCTTCGATTTCCAGAATCTTTTTTCAATTCAGCAAGCGTTCGTTTGTCCCGGTCGTGTTGTCCGGCGTAGCGGCTGTTCTTTTCAGACAACGCACGGGAATAATCGATGAGCTGTTCATTCCTGTGGATGTAATGTGTGACATCAGCAGCTCGTTTCCAGCTGATTTTTCCAAGGTGGAACGTGAATCCGGCAGTCAGTGACAGCAGATGATCACCCAGACGGTTTGTTCGGCCATAACCGTCAAAGTCTTGAAAAGTTGTTGTTCCCGAGAACTCCAACACCGCACTTACCCGTTTGGATATTCGATATTGTCCCTGAATGCCGTATGAGAAGGCAAAAGGCGAAGTCTTGTTGGAGGAATTGTGTATCATTCCGACTCCGACAAATGGGGCAAGTCCCCAGCGTGTCTGCTCCTGTCCGGAATACCGATAACCGAGAAGGTTCCACAGCAGGTCTGCATGGATGCTATGGTAATTTTTCGTGGATAACCTGGCATCTTTGAATTGCAAACCGCTGTAATGTATGCGGGCGCCAACGGCAGGAGTAAACCATTTTCCGACGGCAAGGTTGTACGAAGGTTTCACACGTCCGAACAGGTCTTCGCAGCCAAGAGGCGTTCCGAGAAAGCGGTTGCACCTCCGGTGACACTGACAAACCAATTGCCACTCCCGGTCCTTGGCACTACCACACCGTCAAGATAGACCGGCTGGAGGGGTTGGAGCAGTTCTGTGGCATCATGGAAGAACTCATGTTGTACAGTATCTCGTTCTGTATATCGTGAATTTGCCTGTACCTGCACGGAGCAAAGAACGGCAAAGATAAGAATGATTTGTTTTGTCATATTCAAATGATTTTTATTTGTTGTAACTTTGATTTGTAATACATTGCTGCCATTTATCGTTTGGCTTTTTTGCCACTGGAAGGTCGCATCATGCGACTTGCCATCTTCATACACCGGAGAGCCCAGGCACGGTTGTCCTCGTCTTCATCACGTCCCCACTTGAGGTCATTTCCGCCACCTCCGCCGCCATGTGTTTCGGCAAATGTTGTGGCATCATCGACCATTCCAAGAAACAGCATTGTTGCACAGTGCATGACTTCCGTCCCCGTTCCGCCACGGAACACAGGAGCGTGTCATCGAACAGTTGCCGTTCGGAGGGCTTCATCTGTGCCGACATTTCCCGCCACTCATTGACCATATTCTCCAACATGGCATCCTTGAGCAGGCTGTCCACTTTGGAATGGACATCACGCGAGTATTTGTAGGCTTCTTCCTTCAGTTCTTCTGTCCGCTCCTGAATGGCATCCATATTCTCCTTGAGTTCTGAAAGTTGTCGGTCAGCGGTCTGTAGCTTCTCCTGTTTGTCTGCCAATTTATTCTGGATAGCGGCCAGCTCATTTTCGAGCTTTTTCTTTTTCGGCAGATAAAGTCTGTGCATCACCTTTCCGGGCTTCCATATCGTTTTTGAGTGCCGACAATTGGGCTTCTTTTTCTGCCTGCTCCTTTTTCAAGTTTTCTACCATTGAAGTCAAGCCCTTGACCCTGCGCTCTGCCATCCGGATGTCCGAATGGAGAGAGGAAAGGACTTGCTGATGGCGGCTGATATTCTCTTCTATTGTAGAGCATTCCTCTGACAGCATACGACGATATTCTTCTGTACTGCGATGCTTCTTTCCCGTTTCGGAAACACTTGAGCCTCTGGACATGCCCCATTTGCTATTGACTTCTGCATAAAAGTCCGTATGAAGCTGTTTCATGCGCTCGCTGAATTCATATTTATCCTTACCGGCAAATATCTCTTTGTATGCAAACTTCCCATCTTTGATTGGCAGTAAAGTACAATGCACATGTGGATTCAACTCATCCAGATGTACAATGAATGCGGCAATATTCTGTTCACCATATCTGCCGCAGACAAATGAATAGACATCCTTTGCCCAATGTTCAATCTCGCTCTTCCTTTTTATGTGTCTATTGTCCGCACCTTTTTCAAAATCGACTTCCTGCTTGCCAAATGCGAGTTCCTGCATCCGTGTGCGTGAGCCCCCCAAAAATGATATTTACGACTGTACGGAATCGCGGTTCTACCAAACCTTCATTTGGATCCTTTATGCCTCGTTTATGCAACAGTTCAGCCATTCGCTCAGGAATGCTCCGGCCTTTGTCAATAGGACGGATCTTTACCTCCTGATACGACTTCAAAGTTCAGGTGTTCACGTGTAGGATCATAATTGCCAAGTTCAGTTGCCCTTTCAACCTTTCTCTGTCCAATTACGCATATGTTCATTACTCTGTGCCACCGTTATCCCTTTGGATACATGTACGTCAAGTACCTGTTTTGCATTTGCCATATTGTTTCCGTGTTGTTTCGTACAATCCACCATGTCCCAGCTTGCTGCTTGTTCGGACATTTCTCCCTGCGACGTTAGTCGGCAGGGGTATTAGGCTACCCACTCCCTCTGTTTCGTGGCATGTGGGCAAGCCCACTTGCCTCATAAAACTGGAAGAATGTCTGGACTGAGATAGGGATGGATTGTTCCTGGTTATACAATTCATTTTCGTTTCCCGTTCAGTCCGACAATGTCTGGGCTTTTGCTGCAAGCGATAAAAAGGGAATACGGAACGATTTAAGGAGTTCTTTGTCCCTGTCCACATCAACACCTGCGCCGGATGCTTCGGGATTAAATACAAGCTCCGCAAGCTCTTTGGCAGTCTCGATAAATGCGCCCCAATCACCGCCGAGCTCAAGGGTGAAGAACTGCGACAGTTGAGAGCTGTTGTCGAATCTTGACTTACGCAACACACGCTGGAGAGCGGCATTGGCAATACACTCTAATATTATTTCCCTTAGTTTTTCTTCTTGTCTGACGACTTCTGCCGATACCGTATCAGTATCGTCGTCGGAAGCCTGACAATTATCTCCATTGGCAATGACAGCAAATGCCTGGCAAAGAGCCTGACCGCATGAATGACCGGCATCCTCCGATGTCTTTTTTTGCCGATGACCCATTCGGACAATATACTGCCGATTCGTGTGGCAAAGTCCGGCTCTTCCTGTTCAGTTTCTGCAATTGCCGTTTTTCCAGACTGCACGGTCATGGTTATGATGACACTTTTCTTAAGTTTTGTGCGTTCAAGTAACCCGAAAGATTCCAGAGCATCCAGAAAGGTTCGGACAGTGGCACGATGCCAATGCCAGGATTCTGCAAGATCAGAGATTGTCACATGACATTGGTTAGAAAGAAGTTTGCGCTCCACTTTCCTTACAAATGGAGAAACAAAACCTGCCATTGATCTGTCCAGCAGGTCCCAATATGCTTCCGTCTTTGTTTTCCGGTCTCCGGCTTTCTCCTTCAGGAAATCGAATACCTTGACATCTGCCAGTATAAAGGTCGTATTCTCTTGACTATTTTTCATTTTACCTTGTTTTAATGATTATTACAGTGCGGAGTCTATGAAATGCTGCCGTTGTCCGCTTCATCCGGCACCATTGCGTGATGATTATCGTGATTCTCTTCGGATATTGTTTCTGAATGCGTTGTCATTCCTTCTGCCTTTTCTTCATTATTACATTCGACTGTGACCGGAGCAGAGGGATAGAACAAGGCTGCCAAAAGAATATAGTACGCAGTTACGGTAGTAGTGTACAGATACGGTTCAAAGCAGCTGACCAATGTTATAGCACTGATGCCGGCAAACAGACCCATGGAATCATGCAAACGGCTCAGACACCTGTCCGCCAGCCTGAACGAGAACATAGCGGCACAAATAACGGTTGATACCAGAATGCCGAATTCACCAGCATGTCCACTTGCATAGACGTAGTGGAAAAGCAGTAGCAGGAACAGAATCACCCGTGTATAAAGTTTGCGGGCTCTGATGTTTTGTTTCATGGAAGCGTGAAGCTTTGCCATAAACCGAAATGGCTTCTTGTACAATATCAATGACAGTACAAGAGGGCTTACGCAAAAGATGAGTTGCAATACTTTCAGTAACATAAGTAATAAGGTTTTTCGGGAACATGTATAGGTGTTGCTCTGAGTTCCAAGTGGACAATATCATAAGTTGCCAAGCGGATAATGGTTTCGGCATCCACGGCCGTGAGGTTCATTGCAGCTTTTTGATTCGCTGCTTGAATGACCGGTCCTGTTTGCGATAGATAGCCAAAGCTTTGTTCAGTTCATGTTCAGGGATGGCCCATGTGGTACCTTCGAGGTATGTTCCGTTTGCCTTGAACGCTCGCAGGACCAAAGTTCGGGAGACAAGGTAGTCTGTCCGGTCACTTCTTGAGATGATATGTTCTTCATAGAGGTTATCGTCGGCGACCTCTATCCATGTACGGTGGGCATTGATCCAATAGACCATCTGCCTGTATAATGTATTTCTCATGATGTTGTTTTATAAAAAGTCAATCAATATGTCCTCCTTGTTCTTCTGGTATTTGAGCGTTCCGCTTTTAGAATGGAGTTGCAAGTCAAGGCAGAGATCCCCGTACATTTGTTCAAGTGAATCATATATGGTTACAAGGACGGTATGGACCTTGCCATCGGAATCAGTCTTTGCGTTCACCTTGAACATTTGGCCGAAAGATGGATTGAGTAAGCGCATGTACTATGGCCGAACGGTTCGTTTTGCATCGGAATGTGATGATAAAGCACAATCAGTTCCATATCATCCTCCAGCATATCCATCACTTCTTCCAGGTCATAAGGATCATGCAATGGGAAAGTCAGCAGGACATAGTCCCCGTAAAACTGTGGTTCCTCCATAGTGGTTACATCGAGCAGCTGTGGTAACTGCAGGGGGACAAACGTCATAAAGTCTTTCAGAAAGTGTCGTAGCATATTCATTTGATTTTATGTTTATAGCGTGTGAATGTAAATCTCCATAAGCATTCCGGGTAATTCATCCAGGCGGTTGTCTCCCGGGTTCAAGATTCGGCACAAAGTCTCAAATATGGCCGGAGTCTGTACGGCAAACCGTTCAAGCTGTTCCTGATCTTTTGAGGAAAGCATCGACAGGTGGAAACTGTCCATAGAAACGTATGGTCGCATAAGCATCCAGATATAGGCGTAGGCTTGTGCTTTTGTTTGGACCTTTTGATTATGGATGTCATTGATGCAGGTTCCGGTATTAAGTATCAGTCTGCGATTGGTTCGCATGGCCAGGTAAACGAGGGCATCCTGGTGAGGTATCTCTTTACGTTCGGCGGCAAACAAAATCTGCAAACAGCATTTTTCCGTATCACGCGTTATATCGGAAATGTCTTCATCACCAATGCTGCACAGATATGGCAAGAACGCCCGAAAAATAGCATCCTCTTTTCCGATGAACTCTGTCATGTCATCTGTCCCGTGTATGCCATTTCGGAGAGTGTTGGCCAGCAAAGTACGATAATCCGAAATGATTTGCTTCCTGTCTCCCTTATGGATTGGGCGTTTATCTAATGACTCAAAGAATGGACGGATCTTTTCCACGGTCCGGATTAATCCATTGTCTTTGTCATTAGATGAAAGTTTTCTTTTCAATAGGAATAACTCCTGATAGGAACGTGGCCTTGACAAAGCCAGACGCGAGAACTCCAGGCGTAGGGAATCATGTATGCCTTCGCATGTTTTACGAAGGTCTTGACCATGGGTCCCAACCGTGTCCTGCCGGACATGGTTAAAAACGGAATCTCTTATGGCTTGCCATTGGCAAAGGTTTTCTGACAGCTCTTCAAATGAAATAGATTTCATCTTCCTTACTTCGAGCAGATAATTTCTGTATGTACCGGCAGGATCGCTTTCGGACTGTTCAGTCAATCCGCCATTACATGATGTGAACATGCATACCGTGATTGAAGCGGCAGCTATCATGTGTAAAAAACTTGATGCTTTAAGGTTCGTTTTTTGAATTTTCATACTATATGTTTTCGTACTATTTCACGCAAAACTATATATAATTTTCTATACTTAATACCATTGGAACTGTATTTTGTGCATTTTTCAATATCGTACTTAATAGTATGATTATCAATGAAAATAAGTGAAAGGAAAAAGGACGAAAAAATAAATAGTTCGATTTTTATAATGGTTTGATTTGGCCACTCAAATAAAACTTGTATATTTGCACTTGTTATCATTTGTATTGGATATTGACATGGCAAAAGTTGGTTATATATTTAAGGCAAATTCGTATGATGAATATGATGCGGACAAGGAATGGATGTGCCAGTACGGTTGTGTACAAGTGATAGAGGAATCAGTCCAGCACGAGACGCTCAGACCTCGCTGGAAACAGCTCATGACAAATCTTGAGAGAGGGGACGAACTGGTTGTCTCGAAATTCAGTAACGCCGTGCGCGGTTTGAGGGAGTTGGCCGCATTGATAGAGTTGTGCCGAATCAAAGTGGTGCGTATCATTTCCATCCATGACAAGATTGACTCCCGTGGTGAATTGTTTCCGGACACGACGGCGGCGGAGGTGCTGACCATGTTCGGATCTCTTCCGGAAGAAGTGGCTGTATTACGCAAGTCATCTGACCGGGTGATACGCCTGCAACAGAGTATCAGTGTACCGGTGAAGACGAGCAAAATGTTGAGCAAGACCGAGCGGGATAAAATAGCTGTGGACATGTACAACAACGGGTATTCAGTCAATGAAATCATGGCGCATTGCAATGTCAAGAGCAAAAGTACTGTGTACCAAATTTTAGGCAAAGTACAATGTGGCACTCAGCAGGAAACCTGGCCGCGTACCTGGAAATCGGAAATAGGAAGTCAAGGCAACCGATGCCATATTAGTGAAGGATTTGCCTGTCAGTTTAAGTATATTTAGGGAAGCCTCTGACCCTTATTGGAAATTTGTAACGCTAAATATAAAAAAGGATATGGGAGAAATTATAGTCGTAGTATTGGTACTTTATGTCTTTTGCAAAATCGTGAAGGGCATATTCGGCGGATTCAGCAAAAGCAGCTTCCGTCATGATAAATAATCATTGCTGCCAACTGTTCACGCAAGGGAACAGTAAAAAGGAAAACTAAAAGAGGAAAACTGCGTCATGAATAGCGTCCTCGTTATATCAATATAAGCCCCCAAAGGTTTTGCTTGACTTTTAGGGGGCTTGGTGTCATTTATTCATTTCCTTTTTTGTATTCCAAAATCTTGTCCATTGTCAGCCACTGCGGCTTTTCTCCTTCCTTGAAGCTGTCGTGCAACTTTATCATTAAATCGATTTGCCGTTCTTCATCACCTGCCCACAGGCGTTTGGGGTCTCTGCCTCCGTAATCCAAATAATACTCACAATCTGACTGCATCCTGGCTAACAGCATATATCTGAACCGTGCGTCTCGTTGCAATATATCATCAGCCGTTGTCCTTCCTGCTGTACTTGGCTTGTTATTCGTGTTCATACTCAATTTACATTAACTTGTTATACAATCAGTCCGTTACGTCATAATAATAGCTTAACTCTTCGTCCTTCAGATTCTCAACCGCATACTGGTCTGCCTGTCTCCAGAGTGCATCATACAACGCCGCCACATTCGGTTTCGTTTTATAGTGCTGCCATATCTTGTGATTCAATACCAACACCAATTCCGTAAGGTACTTGCAGTTGCCTTTCCACTCTTCAAAGGCACGGTTGAAAGTGTCCTGAATAGCCGATAACCCGAAAATGTCGGCCGCTGAAAAATCTTCCCAAAAAGTAGTCTGTACGTTATACCCGTTCTCTGCCATAAATGCTCTGAATGTCATATCATTAAAATTTTTAGTTGTTTTTATTTCCCTCTGATACATCCTGTATCGGAAGGTTGATTATTTTTCTGCCCACAAGATTGGCGGTCTGTCAGGCAAGGAGGATGCGAAAAATACTCTTTCCGACATGTCGGAAAGGAAGATTTTTCAGCAGCAAGCATAAGCGTGCCTTGACAGGACAAACAACCGGCAATCAAACTTTGCACAATAAATAACCGGGCTTTCGAAATAGGCGTGTAGGGAATTTCAGGCATTGCAATAAAAGGGGAAAACGTGAAATACAAAAGGCTATATTACGGAAGGCTTCGAGCAAAACAAAAGCGGCCCGAAAGCCGCTTTGTCAGGAAAACAGGGATTACTTCTTGCCCTTTTTCGCTTCTTTTACCGGTTTCGAAGGAGCTTCTTCTTCCTTCTCGACAGCCGGATAGAATTTGACTGCAACCGTCACGATGCGGTTGTGCAGCACGCCATCTTTGTCAGTCCACTCTTCAGGCTTGAAGTAGCCTTCCACGGTAAGCAGCGTGCCCTTGGTGAGCTGGTCGAACGACCCGGTATTCTCGTTCTTGCGCCACGCTTCAATGTTCATGAAAGCGGATATGCGCTTGGTTTCTTCGCCGTTCTTCTCCTGACGGGCTACTGCCAGCGGGAAACGTGCGACACTTGTGGTGGTGAACTGACGGACTTCGGCATCTTTTGCCACGAATCCGGTTACTGCGAAATTGTTCTCGATCTTTTTCATTGCGATTGCTTTTTGAAGTTAATAAATCAGTTTTACGGTGCATAAAAAGTAGGTGCAGTAAAGGGCTGCACCAAGGATAGCGCATAAATACTCTTTATTTTGGGGTTCTCCCAAACCGGAGGCTTGATAAAGGAAGATTTGTACTGTTACGCCATTGGTCAAGACCATGGGTCGCGCCCGTCTGCATACTAACTTTGCAACGAAAAACGATATGGCGACTTCAATAGAAAGCAGTCACGAAAAAGAAGAGGAAAACAATTGGCAACTGGTTGAAGGAATAATAAAGACGGACGGTGCTGTCAATGGGCACGAATTGGTTTCAACTCTCGGCTGGCATAGGAAGAAGAGCTTCTGGCGGGAAACAGCACCATGTCTCATGATTTGAAGCGGCAAGGATGTTATGCCGTACAGGCAGTAAGCGTATAAGCTGCGGCGTGGGAAAGGCCGTAAGACGAAGAATTGGCAAAGGGGTGCTGGCGTATCGGTGTTGCGGTCTCTATCCGGCAAGAGAAATGAGGGAAAAGAAGGCAAAATGAAAAAAGGGCTGAAGCCCGATTGGGAGACAAAGCGGAACGGGCGCGTTATGCGAGTTTCAGCTTCTATTTTATAAAGGGATATGGCGCAGCCAAAGAGAATATAAATGGATAATCCGGCAAAAATCATTGTCCGGCCAATGGCCATCTGCGACTCAATGAAGTTTGGGATATAAAAGGTTATTGCGGTAAATAAAGTTACGGGCTGGAACTGAATATTCAACTCCAGTCCGTATAGTGCAGAGGCTCCATATCAGAATTGGATCATCATGATGCGGTGTGGAAAGATTTTGTTTTTGTCGCTCGGTTTTCGTTGGCATATCCAAAGATGGTGTGCCCCATAGCCGAACGTGAAATACTCGTCAAGCCGGGTCTCTTTCTTTAGACTCTCCATGCTTGTGCGAAGTTCGTTTTCGTCTTTTGAAAAAAGAAGCGTGTTAATAATTCTGAAATATAGATTTGTCACTTCGCTTGTATGACCCGACAAACCGCACCCGGTCAGCGTAGAGGCAGGAGCAGCCCGAACTGCCGGGCGAGACCTTATGAAGAGACCCCGTCACGCTTCCCGAATCGCTCGACGTGGTTTTCTATTCCAGCCTGAAGTAGCAATATGTAACTGAACGAAGCA
>VOFD01000469.1_pt1 | contig 24230 bp, 45 predicted proteins | sample 5384101 | NCBI WGS metagenome assembly VOFD01 (sample SAMN12384723, study PRJNA508395) | human gut metagenome | isolation source: healthy gut C | host: Homo sapiens
ACATATCTTATTCTCCTTTCACACCGCCATATCTGCGTTCTCTTCCATTATATTTCTCAATGGCCTTTAACAGTTCTTCTTTATTGAATGCCGGCCACGGAACTCTCCGTATGAAATAGAACTCGGTTTTACTGAATAAGCCAGCCGGATCCACAGCAGCTTCCATAGTTGATGGACGTAATTACGCGGCATCCCTTTGCTCTTTGCCCAGCGTCCGTTGCCGTCCAGAATGATTGCTACATGTTGTGGAATATTCATACACAAAACCTCCTGTGTGCAAAAAAGCAGGGGATGCCACACTGCAACATCCCTGTATTTACCCAATATTTACCTTCTAAGACTACACGGTCATGATCTCTTTTGATTTCTCCTCGATAGCCTTGTCGATATCCTTGATATACTTGTCTGTCAGCTTCTGGACATTTTCTTCCAGCTCTTTGACTTCGTCCTCGGATACCTCTTTTCCCTTTCCAAGTTTCTTGAATGCATCGTTTGCGTCACGTCTGATATTGCGGACAGCAACTTTTGCACACTCGCCTTTTTTCTTCACTTCTTTTACCAGATCTTTTCTTCGTTCCTCTGTCAGTTCCGGGAATACCAGACGGATCACTTTTCCGTCGGTATTCGGATTGATGCCAAGGTCGGATGTCTGGATCGCTTTGCAGATCTCTTTGATACGATGCTGACTTCCAGACCTGCATCGACAATCTCTTTACCTGTTTTGCTACTTTTTTTGTAACGGTCGGCTCATCAAAGCCCATATGTTTATCACCTGCAAGTGCTTCGCCGCTTAATTTCAATAATACTCTTTTCATTCTGCACCTCAATCTGTTTTTTTGTTTCGAGACAGTTTATGTGTCTGTTTACCTGAAACTTTCTGCTGAGAGTATATCATATTTCCTTTGAAACTACAACTAAAATTCTCTGAGTACTTCCACGGATTTTTTCCTTCGGTCGGCACATTTTTTTTGCACCGGAAGAGAACCACCGCAAATTTTGCTATACTTTTTCCCGCGTTTTTGTTATAATCACGCTTGGTATCCGCACAGCATACGATCTGTTGCCCGTCGGATACCCAGTAACTCAGAAACATAACCTGAATATGGGAGATATCATATGAATGCAACTTTATTTCTGGATCTTTGCACTGGACGCACTGCTTGACAGTCTTCGCATGCTTCCCTTTTTATTTGTAGCTTTTTCTGATCCTGGAAGCCCTCGAACACTATTCCAGTAACCGGCTGACGCATTTCTTTCAGCACAAAAAAGGCGGATGGCCATCGCATCCCTGCTTGGTCGCATCCCTCAGTGTGGATTTTCCACTCTGATCTCAAGCCTTTACTGCGGAGGCATTGTCACAGTCGGAACCTTGATCGCTGTATACTTATCCACTTCGGATGAAGCGATCCTGATCCTTCTTGCACATCCGGATCAGGCCGGTGTGGTCGGAAAGCTTCTGCTCGCCAAACTGATCATCGCCATTCCTGCCGGATATCTGGTTGATTTTATCTGGAACAGATGGAGACATCCTCAGAAACACGTCGAAGATCTCTGTGACCACTGCGGATGTCACGATCATCACGGTATTATAAGGCCGGCACTGAATCACACGTTAAAGCTTTTTTGCTTTTATCCTTGTGTTCAATGCCGTTCTGAATCTCCTGCTCGAAGGGATCGGGCTGGAATCACTCTCGAAAGCCCTGCTTGGCGGGACTGTCTTCCAGCCGTTTCTGACTGCACTGCTTGGGCTGATTCCGAACTGTGCGGCTTCTATCCTGATCACGCGGCTCTTCCTGGAAGGTGCGATCAGTTTTGGTTCTGCCGTTGCCGGTCTGTGCACCGGTGCCGGGATTGGACTTGTAGTCTTGTTTAAGACTAGTCGGAATAAAAAAGAATGTTTTGCCATTACCGGTATTCTATCTGATCGCTGTGATCGCCGGAATGATCCTGCGGCTGATCGGATAAAGAATCCGCATCCGCTTACAGGCACTCTGGCTTCTATTTGATGTCCAGTTTGGCAAAAAGCCGCCGCAAACGCGTTATTTAACGGTTCGGCGGCTTCTTTTTGCTGTTTTTTCAGATAACTCTGCACATCCCGTTTGCTGACACCTGCTCCTTCCTTTTCTCTTCGGTTTTTAAATGCTGAAAGTTTCTCTTTGTATCCGCATTTGCAGATAAATGTCTGATCTTCTCCTTTTCCGTACAGTTCCATCTTTTTTTATGGCATTTCGGGCATCTCGCATTGGATGTTCTGGAAAGAGTTTCCCGATAGCCGCATTCCCTGTCCTGACATACCAGCATTTTGCTGTTCTTTCCATTGACCGCAAGCAGTCTTTTTTCCGCACTGCGGGCATTTGGTGTTGGTCAGGTTATCGTGACGGAAGGTCTGTGTGCCTGCCTTGATCTCACGGATCAGTTCTTCGGTATAATCGCTGATTTCTTCAATAAATGCTTTTTTCCTGTAAGTTTCCTTTTGCAATGCCGGAAAGTTTCATTTCCCAGGCGCCGTCAGCTCCGGTTTCTTCAGTTCGGACGGAACCAGCTCCAGCGACTGTTTCCCTTTTCCGGTCACATGGATCTCATTTCCCTTTTTCTCCATCAGGAAAGAGTTAAACAATTTATCAATGATATCGGCTCTTGTCGCTACCGTACCAAGTCCGCCCGTCTCGCCCAGTGTTTTTGCCGCTTTTGCATCTTTGCTTTCCATGTAACGGACCGGATTTTCCATGGCGGAGAGCGGCGTTGCCTCCGTAAAATAAGCCGGCGGCGTTGTCTTTCCGGTTGTAACTGTCACTTTTGCGACCGGCATACTATCGCCCTTTTTTCACGGACGGCGGCGTCTGTTCTTTCGGTGCCAGCCGCCAAATCGTCCGCTTCTTCCCATTCTTCATCCGTTTCAAGATTTTCATAGGCTTCTTTCCAGCCCTGGCTCTTCACAATCTTACCTTTTTGCCGTAAAACTCTCTCCTGCCAGCCCGCCGGTAAATACGGTCTGATCATACTCAAATGCCGGAAGCAGTACTGCCAGGAATCTACGTACTACCAGATCATAGACCTTACGCTCTTCGTTCGTCATCGTCTGCAGATCCACAAACTGCTCGGTCGGAATGATCGCATGGTGATCCGTCACTTTTTTATTGTCCACAAAAGAAGCATTTTTGCGGATCGGACGCATGGAAAGGCTTCCTGCCAGTTTACGGTAGGTAGGTCCGACGCGCATGCCTTTAAACGTTCTTTTAAGGTATCTGCCACATCGGTTGTGATATATCTGGAATCGGTTCGCGGATAAGTCAGCACTTTATGACTTTCATAGAGACGTCGCATGATATTTAAGGTCTCTTTTGCCGAATATCCAAAACGTTTGTTGGCATCTCTTTGCAGCTCCGTCAGATCATAAAGCCCCGGTGCAAATGTTTTCTTTGCTGTTGTTTTCACCTCTTTGATGATCATTTTTTTGCCGCTTTTGATCTCTGCTTTTACTTTTTTCTCAATTTCATCCATTCTCTGTTTCTGAAATGTGCAGTAACCGGAGCTTTTTGCATCTTTCCAGGTGAAACGCACGCCGCCGGATAAAATCTGCATGCCATAATATTCCTTCGGTACAAAACTGCGGATCTCTTTCTCGCGGTGTGCCACCATCGCAAGCGTCGGTGTCTGGACACGGCCGCAGGACAACTGTGCATTGTATTTGCAGGTCATCGCTCTGGTAGCGTTGATGCCGACCAGCCAGTCCGCTTCTGCCCTGGCTTTTGCCGCATGGTAAAGATTGTTGTACGCTCTGCCGTCACGCAGGTTTGCAAATCCTTCGCGGATGGCTTTGTCTGTGACTGAGGAGATCCACAGACGTTTGATCGGCTTTTTGCATTCTGATTTTTCCAGGATCCAGCGTGCTACCAACTCTCCTTCTCTTCCGGCATCGGTCGCAATGATAATCTGATTTACATCCTTGCGGAACAGCTGCTTTTTCACCAGCCCATATTGCTTTGCCGTCTGTCTGATAACAACAAGCTGCATTTTTTCCGGCATCATCGGCAGTGTTTCCATGTCCCATTTGCTGTATTTTTTATCGTATTCTTCCGGATCTGCAAGCGTCACCAGATGTCCCAGTGCCCAGGTTACAATGTACTTGTCCCCCTCGAGTGCTCCCGGAATGTTTTTGCTTTGCAATGTAAAACTCTTGCAATATCTCTTCCCACAGAAGGTTTTTCTGCGATCACTAATGATTTCATATGCTTCTTCCTCTTTTCTTCTATTTTGTTTTGGGTTTTATCTGATGATCAGTCGCTGTGTATGATATCTGAACTTGTTTGCTTTGTTCCTTGTGCGGACCTGAAATCTATTGTAAACGAAATTTTCGTTCATGTCACGAAGTTTAAGTCGAACATATTTTAGTCGGAGAGTCAAGCGGATACTCTCAATGAAAGCAGGGAACTTGCCTGATTTGATCAAATATCTGACTGTGATATATTTCAGCCTGTTTTCAGTTTTTTATGCTATACTGATGATGCCAGAGTTACAGAATTTCGCAAGTACGCAGTACAGAGCAATTCGTATGGCATCATCAATTATAATATTCATTCGCAGGCACTGTCTGCAATGTCTGATCTTATATACACAGGAGGCGATTTTATGCAGATTTTAATTATAGAGGATGAAAAGCGGCTGGCGGATGCACTGGGGCAGATTATGCAGGAAGCCAGATATCAGGCAGATATTGTTTACGATGGCCGGGACGGGCTTGCCTATGCTTCTTCCGGCGATTACGATGTGATCGTGCTGGATGTGATCTTTGCCCGGCATGGATGGTTTTGAGGTCGTACATCATCTGCGGGAGTCCAAAATTTCCACACCGGTCATCATGCTGACGGCTCTTGACGATGTAAAAAACAAGATCACAGGCCTCGACAGCGGTGCGGATGACTATATGACAAAACCATTTGTCCCGGAAGAACTTCTTGCAAGGATCCGTGCCCTCTCAAGACGTCAGGGTGAGGTAATTCTGGAAGAACTGACGTTTGATGATCTGACGCTCAATCTCTCCAGCAACGACCTTTCCTGCAAAAATAAATCCATTCATCTTGGATATAAGGAATTTGAAATCCTCAAAATCCTGATGTCTAATCCGAAGATCTTGATTTCAAAAGAAACGCTGATCGTCAAAGTCTGGGGTGCAGAGTCTGCCGCCGAAAGCAACAATGTGGAGGCTTATATTTCGTTCTTACGCAAGAAATTCCACTATCTGGATTCGAAAGTCACGATCGGAACCGTCCGCAAAGTCGGCTACCGGATGGAAAGTGAGGAAACATCATGATCAAAAAACTGCGTCGCAAATTTGTGATCATCAACATGTCCCTGGTTGCCGTGATCCTCTGTGTGGTGCTTGGCATGTTCTGTTTCACCCGTATACATGCTTTTCGTGCTGAAAGTGAAATAGCAATGCGGCAGATGCTGGACAGCTCACGCTCAAAGGAGCCGCCGAAAAATGACACGAAACCTCAGTCTCAAGTCTTGATTTCGGTCCAGGCGGACGCAATCCGGCATTTAACTCGACCCCGGTTTTTCTGGTCACTCTTGATGAAAACAACGAGATCACGGACACCAACTCCAGCGGCTCCTATACCGTAACGGATACGCTTTCCGAAGCTGCCGTAAGTGCCGCATTTGCTGTTTCCGAAGATCAGGGGTATCTTTCAGATCTGAAGCGCGTTTTATCAAGCAGAATACACCGGAAGGCACAAAAATCGCCTTTGCCGATACGGTGCCCAGGAAACACGTGCTCTTGGCGAGCTTGTCATTCAGTGCGTCATGATGCTTCTGCTTTTTCTGCTCTGTTTTCTTCTGGTCAGCATTTTTCTGGCACGCTGGGCATTAAAACCGGTCGAAAAGGCCTGGGAACAGCAGAATCAGTTTATCGCTGATGCTTCCCATGAGCTGAAAACACCGCTGACTGTAATTCTCGCCAACCTTCGGATTCTGCTCTCACACAAAGATGCCACGATCCGCGATGAACTCCAGTGGGTGGAAAGCACGCAGGAAGAAGCCGGCCGTATGAAAAAGCTTGTAGAAAATCTGCTCTTTCTGGCCTGTTCCGATGCGAAATCCACGCCAATGCTCTACAGCACGTTTTCGTTCAGTGACCTGATCCTTGGCTGTCTTTTAACTTTTGAGCCGGTTGCCTTTGAGCAGGGTGTCATGATAGAAGATAAAATTTCTGATGATATTTTCATATCCGGTGATGCTCCACAGATCCGACAGCTGGTTGCCATTTTGCTGGATAATGCCTGCAAATATGCCGGCATTGCAGATGTTCTTGAAAAATCGGGCAGTTCAGATAAAAAGTTACCGTCACCCTGACATCTGAAAACGAAAAAATAAAGCTGACTGTCCACAATACCGGAAAGGCCATCCCGGAAGAAGACCTGCCACATCTGTTTGAACGCTTTTACCGCACCGACAAATCGCGAGCCCGCACGGACGGCGGTTATGGACTTGGTCTTGCCATCGCTCAGACCATAGCAAAAAAACCACCGTGGTAAGATCACGGTGGTCAGTGCCAAAAATCTCGGTACTTCTTTTACGGTCACATTTCCTGTGTCAAAAGAAAAAGAATCTGCCTGATTTCTGATATTTATTTCTCATGTTTAGCTGCAAAACGCTCTGACTGTTCCTGGATCAGTGTCTTTGCATCTTCAAAATAATTGATACGCATCGCACGCTTCACTTCAGCCATCGTTTCTCTGCTGCTTTTCTTGCTTCTTCGCTTCCTTTTTTCAGGATCTCATAGATCTCCGGAATGTGCTGTTCCAGCTCTTTTTTTTTTTGCACGGATCGGTCCCAGCTCTTCCTGCATCACAGTATTGAGGAAACGTTTTACTTTTACATCTCCAAGTCCGCCCCTCTGATAATGTGCTTTCAGCTCATCCAGATTTTTATAGTCCGGCAGGTAACGCTCAAAATGTTCCGGTCTGCTGAATGCATCCAGATAAGTAAAGACTGCGTTTCCTTCTACGCTACCCGGATCAGACACTTTGATATGGTTCGGATCGGTGTACATACTCATGATCTTCTGGCGAACTTCTTCTTCTGTATCGGACAGATAGATGCAGTTGCCAAGAGACTTGCTCATCTTCGCCTTACCGTCCGTACCCGGCAGGCGCCAGCATACTTCATTCTCCGGGATCAGTGCGGTCGGCTCTACCAGTGTCTCGCCGTATACGCTGTTGAATTTGCGGACGATCTCTCTTGCCTGCTCGATCATCGGCAGCTGGTCTTCTCCAACCGGAACGGTCGTTGCCTTGAATGCTGTGATATCGGCTGCCTGGCTGATCGGGTAGGTGAAGAATCCAACCGGGATGCTTGTCTCAAAATTACGCATCTGAATCTCCGATTTAACTGTTGGGTTTCTCTGAAGACGGGATACCGTAACGAGATTCATATAGAAAAAAGGAGAGCTCTGCCAGCTCCGGAACCTGTGACTGAATAAAAATCGTACATTTTCCGGATCCAGTCCGCAGGAAAGATAATCCAGTGCAACCTCAATAATATTCTGCCGTACCTTTTCCGGGTTATCCGCATTATCAGTCAACGCCTGTGCATCTGCGATCATAATAAAGATCTTGTCGTATTCTCCGGAATTCTGCGACTCAACTCTGCGTTTCAGAGATCCAACATAATGTCCTACGTGAAGTCTGCCGGTCGGTCTGTCGCCGGTCAAAATGATCTTTTCCATCTTTATTCCTCCTGAAATGCGACCTGAAAACCGCATTTAATCATCTGATTTCTCTGTCCTCTAGTATAGAACAGACGAGGCCGCAACGTCAATCCTTTTTCCACTCTGCCAAAAAACAGACTCCTGTATTCTTTCTTGATACAGGAGTCCGTTTTCATTACTTTTAATTTGAGAATATCGTCTTCGGCGGATTTCACTTAACATCTTTGCCAGGATTTTCCCATTTGGATTGTTTTCGAATCATTATGGCGTGACTATTTTACAAAATCACTTCTCATCCACCACCTGGAACACGTAAAACTTCAGATAATAGGACTCTTCTGCCGCCCACAAAATCGGGTGATCCGGTGCCTGGGTGCGGTATTCTACCTGGCGGAGGCGTTTGTGGACATTTCTTGCCGCCTGATGGATGGTCTGTGTGAACAGTTCATAGGTCATAAAGTGTGAGCAGGAACATGTTGCCAGGAAACCTCCGTCACGCACCAGTTTCATCGCACGCAGGTTGATCTCACGGTAGCCTTTCACGGCATTTTTCACGGAATTTCTGGACTTAGTGAAAGCCGGCGGATCGAGGATGACCACATCGAATTTCTCCCCTTTTTCTTCCAGTTCCGGGAGAAGCTCAAAGACATCTCGGCAGATAAATTTCACGCATTCCTCCATGCCGTTTAACTTGGAGTTCAGTGTTGCCTGCTCTACGGCAAGTTCAGAAGCATCAACTCCTGTCACTTCTTTTGCCCCGCCATATCCGGCATTTAAGGCAAAGGATCCGGTGTGTAAAGCAGTCGAGCACTTTTGCATCTTTGCAGAGATGCTGGATCGCTTTTCGGTTGTATTTCTGATCAAGGAAGAATCCTGTTTTCTGTCCGTCTTTGACATCGGCCATGTAACGGACACCGTTTTCTTCGATCTCCACGTTGGTATCAAACGCCTCTCCGATAAATCCCTTTGTACAGCTCCATGCCTTCCTGACGGCGTACTTTTGCATCGCTGCGCTCATAGACTCCGCGGATCTTGATGCCGTCTGTCGCCAGGACTTCTTTTAGCAGCTCCACGATCTGATCTTTCAGGCGGTCAATGCCAAGTGCCAGGGACTGTACGACCAGCACATCGGAAAATTTATCTACCACCAGTCCCGGCAGAAAGTCTGCCTCGCCGAAGATCACACGGCAGCTTCCGGTATCGCTGACTTTTTGCGGTAATCCCATGCCTCCTGCACACGCATCTTCAGAAATGCCTCATCAATCTCCTGATGACGGTTTCTTGTCATCATCCGCACACGGATTTTGGAATTGCGGTTGATAAAGCCTTTTCCAAGTCCGTAGCCGTCAAAATCATGTACTGCCACGATATCTCCGTCCTCAAAGCTTCCGAGGATACTTGCGATCTCATTGTCAAAGATCCACAGTCCTCCTGATTTCAACATTCTTCCTTCGCCCTTTTTCAGGGTAACGATTGCTTCGCTCATTCTTTTTTTCTCCTTATCTATCCTACCAGATCAAACAGCGACAGCTGGTTGCTCTCTGGCAGATCGCCCAGAATTCCCAGATCATCCATCAGGTCGATGACTGTCTTGCTGACTTTTGTCCGGTCTCTGAAATCATCTTTTGATAAAAAATTTTCCTTCTTTTGCCGCATCCATAACGGCATCCGCAGCCATTCTCTCCAAGACCCTCGATCGTGTTTAACGCCGGCATCAACTTACCGTCGATGATCTTAAAACGTCTCGCATCTGCCTGATAGAGATCAAGTGGCAGAAAATCATAACCTCTGGCATACATCTCCTGCACGATCTTCATGTCTTTCATGGAATCCTGCTCTTTTTTGGAGAGTGCATCGCCTTTTTTTGCGATATTCGTCCATGTAGTGAAGCAGTTTTTCCTGTCCCTGACACATCAGCTCATAGCTGAATGCAGAAGCTCGTATACTAAAATATGCCGCATAATATGCCAGCGGATAAAAAATCTTGTACCAGGCAATGCGGAATGCCATCATAACGTATGCCGCCGCGTGCGCCTTCGGGAACATGTACTTGATCTTTTGCACGACCAGATATACCAGTCCGGCACATCGTGCTCCTTCATTTCCTTCTCCCACTCCGGCTTCAGGCCCTTGCCCTTTCGCACGCTCTCCATAATGGTGAACGACTGCTCGCTGTCAAGCCCTTTTCCGATCAGATAAGTCATGATGTCATCTCGTGTACAGATTGCCGTGGAAATGGTTGCCTTGCCTTCTTCGATCAGGGTCTGTGCATTTCCAAGCCATACGTCTGTTCCATGGGACAGCCCGGAAATGCGGACAAGGTCGGAAAAGCTCTGCGGTTTGGTATCCACAAGCATCTGGATAACGAAATCGGTTCCAAACTCCGGAATACCAAGCGAACCGAGCGGACATCCTCCAATGTCCTCCGGCGTAACGCCAAGTGCCTCCGTATTTTGACAAAAAGCGACATGACTTCTTTATTGTCCAGCGGAATATCCGTTGCATTGATGTCTGTTAAATCCTCCAGCATTCGGATCATCGTCGGATCATCGTGTCCGAGAATATCCAGCTTCAAGAGGTTGTGGTCAATAGAGTGATAATCAAAATGCGTCGTTATAATATCCGTTGTCATATCGTTTGCCGGATGCTGCACCGGTGTAAACGAATCAATCTCCTCGCCAAGAGGCAGAACGATGATACCGCCCGGATGCTGCCCCGTTGTCCTTCGCACGCCGGTACATCCCTTTACGATACGGTTGATCTCGCAGGTACGCTTCCGCTCGCCGCGTTCTTCGTAATAATTTTTCACATAACCAAATGCCGTCTTGTCCGCCAAGCGTACCGATCGTTCCAGCACGGAAGGTCTGACCATATCCGAAAATAACCTCCGTATAGCGGTGAGCATTTCCCTGGTACTCGCCGGAGAAGTTCAGGTCGATATCCGGCTCCTTGTTTCCCTTGAATCCAAGGAAAGTCTCAAACGGAATGTCAAACCCGTCTTTTACCAGCTTCTTCCCGCAGACCGGACAGTTTTTATCCGGCATGTCGCACCCGGCGCGCCCGGCATACGCCTTCACGTCCTCGGAATCAAAATCATAGTAGTGACAATCCTCACAGTAATAGTGCGGGCTCAGCGGATTCACCTCCGTGATTCCCGCCATCGTCGCGACGAAGGACGAGCCGACGGAACCGCGCGAGCCAACGAGGTAGCCGTCGTCGTTGGATTTCCACACCAGCTTCTGGGCAATGATATACATTACCGCGTAGCCGTTGGAAATAATGGAATTCAGCTCGCTCCAGACGCTCGGTAACGATCTGGCGGAAGCTCCTCGCCGTAGATCTCATGCGCACGGTTATAGCAGATGGTCACGCAGGGTCTTATCCGAATCGGGGATGACCGGCGGACATTTATCCGGTCTTACCGGCGATATTTTTCGCACATATCGGCGATCTTGTTCGGGTTTGTGATCACGACCTCTTCTGCTTTTTTTTCACTGCCAAGATATTCAAACTCTTTGAGCATCTCTTCTGTGGTACGCAGGTAAAGCGGTGCCTGTTCGTCGGCATCGGTAAATCCCTTTGCCCGCCATAATAATGCGGCGGTAAACTTCATCCTCCGGATTTAAGAAATGCACATCGCAATCTTCGATCGTCTCCACATCGGTCTTGTCGCTTCGAAGCATAAAAGCATTGTTGCCGATCGGCTGGATCTCCAGATAATCATAGAAATTGACCAGCCTTGCGATCTCCTGATCCGAGCGATGGTTTAACACAGCCTGATACAGTTCGCCCGCTTCACAGGCAGAACCAAGCAATAGTCCCTCTCTGTGACGCACAAATTCGCTCTTCGGGATCAGCGGTCTTCGGTTATAATATTTCAAATGTGAACAGGAAACCAGGCGGTAGAGATTGATACGTCCAAGATCGTTTGTCGCCAGCAAAATTGCATGGTGCGACGGACTCTTGCGGATCTTATCCACGGAAGTACGCCCCAGCTCATTGACTCCATCCAGCGTTGTAATATCTCTGCTGAAGCATTTCAATAAATTTCACAAAAATCTCTGCCGTACATCCGGCATCATCAACGGCTCGATGATGGTTCTCCAGTGATACTTTCAGTGCCTTTGCAACCGTATCCAGCTTAAAACGGTTCAGTTGCGGCATCAACACCCTTGCAAGTGCTACGGTATCGACAACCGTAAATTCTTTTTTCAATGCCCTGCCGTTTGCAGTTTGCTTCGATAAATCCCATGTCAAACGATGCATTGTGTGCGACCATCACGCATCCTTCCGAAAATTCCAGGAACTTCGGCAGGATTTCTTCGATTGTCGGAGCGTCGAGCACCATGTTGTCGTTGATGCTGGTCAACTCCTCGATCCGATACGGGATCGGCACTTCCGGATTTGACAAAGGTGCTGAATTTATCCGTGATCTTACCATTTACCACTTTGACGGCACCGATCTCGATGATCTTGTTTGCCACCGTACTGAAACCGGTTGTCTCCAGGTCGAAGACTACATAGGCATCCTCCAGGCTTTGATTTCTGGAATTGACAACGAGGCCCTGCAGGTCATCCACCAGATAAGCCTCACATCCGTAAATGATCTTAAAGTCCTCATCCGGCGAAACCGCGTGGTTCGCATCCGGGAACGCCTGCACCGCCCCGTGATCTGTGATGGCGATCGCCGGATGTCCCCAGGATTTTGCCCGATTTATGATGTCTTTTACATCGGAAACGCCATCCATATCACTCATTTTTGTGTGACAGTGCAGTTCCACACGTTTCTCCGGCCAGGTGTCCACCCTCTGTTTGCGGAAATCCTGGATTTTTTTGATACCAAACACCGAACCGATACTGAGCTGTCCGTCAAACCGGTCGATTGTCGTCACGCCGCGGATTTTCAGAAACGCACCGGTTTTGATATCCTTTAAAATCTCCGGCACCTGCTCTGTCTGTGCAAAAATCTTGATCACAATGGTATCTGTAAAGTCGGTCACTTCCATCATAATAATTGTTTTATTATTACGGATGTCACGCGTCTCCAGCGTCTGTACCTGTCCGCGGATCGTCACTTCACCCATCTCTCCCTGGATCTGCTCGATCGCCAGAGATTCACTTTCAAAGTCACGTCCGTAAAGCACATCCGGATTGTCCGAGCGACGCACGCTGCGAGATCCGTCTCCTCTGGAAAATCCGGAACGGAATCCTCCTTTTCCCTGAAATTTCCTCTGTTTTTTGGTATATCTGTCGCTTGTTTCTCGACTTTTTCTCGCTCTTTCCGTCGTTTTTCTTTTCTGGTTTTGCTTTCTCTTTTTCGCCGCTTCTGCCTTTCCTTCCGCTTTTGCAGACTCCACCTGTCCGTTTTCTTCCGGCAGATTCTGAGGCTCTTCCGGATTACCAAGCACGGCATTTTGCAGGATCGCATCGACTTCCTGCTGAATACGCCTCGTCGTTGTTTTTATGCGACTTGCTCTCCACCGGCTCTTTGAAAACAGTCTGCACCTTAAAATGCATGCCGCAAAGCGTTCGCAGAAAAATTTTCTCCAGGATCTGCAAAAGCTCCTCAAGACGCTCTTCCGCTATCACATTCTTTTCGATGGTCAGCGTCATCTCATCGTCCGCTATGAAAGTACATTCTGCCTGACGCAGGATGCTGTAAAGGAAGATATTATAATCTCTGATTTCAGATAGAATACTGCTCTCATACTCCTGCATCAGCGTTCTTGGCGTATATTGTCTGGATAACTGAAATTTGACAATGATCTTTACGTCCATCGATGCATTGCCAAAAATCTGTCTTCGTATCTCATGCTCCGTATCCTGCACGGACTGCCAGTACAGAAGCCTTGGGCTTTCCAGATATACCCTCATTCTGTCTCTTGCAGAAGTGACGGTTACTCTCGTAACCTGTCGCCTGAGAAAGTAATCCTCTTAAGTTGTCATTTACCTTTAAAGTCGGAAATACATCAAAAAACTCTTTAGGCATGAATCTCATTCCAGTGAAGAAGCTCTTCTCTGAGAGCATCCAGAAGTTCACTCTCAGGCACTTTCTTCACCACTTCCCCCTTCCTGATCAAAGACCTTCGCCTTTTCCGCCGGCGATCCCGATATCCGCTTTTTCGCTTCGCCAGGTCTTACCACGCGCCCATGACCGCAACTTTGATATCCAGTGGAATATCTTCTACCATATTTTCAACTTTGTTTGCAAGACCGATCAGATCGATCTGTGTGCGTCCACAGGTTGGACATGACACAACTTCTATGCCACCTTTGCGAAGCCCCAGCGTACGCAGGATCAGCTTGGCAGATTTGATCTCTTCTTTCGGGTCTCCGGTCAGAGATACACGGATCGTATCACCGATGCCCTGCGAAAGAATGATACCAAGTCCGACAGCGGATTTGATGTTTCCGGATAAAACTGTTCCGGACTCTGTGATACCGACATGGAGCGGATGACCGGTCTTTGGTGCGATCAGCTCATGTGCTTTTGCACACATCAGTACATCGGAAGATTTGATGCTGATGACCAGATTGTCATAGCCCATATCTTCGATCATATGCACTTTATCCAGGGCACTCTCCACGATCCCTTCTGCCGTCACTCCGCCGTATTTTTTCACCAGGTCTTTTCCAGAGAACCACTGTTTACACCGACACGAATCGGAATGTTTCGCTCTTTTGGCCGCATCAACCACAGCCTGCACACGCTCCCTGCTTGCCGATATTTCCCGGATTGATGCGGATCTTGTCGGCACCGTTTTCGATCGCCGCGATCGCCAGTTTATAGTCAAAATGAATATCCGCTACCAGTGGGATCGTAATCTGCTTTTTGATCTCTTTCAATGCACCTCCGCCGCCTCCCTGTGTCGGAACTGCACATCTTATAATATCGCATCCGGCAGCGGTCAAAGCCTGGATCTGTGCCACAGTTGCCCGCCACATCTTCTGTTTTTGTATTTGTCATGGACTGGATCAGGATCGGATTTTTCATATTTCACAAAATAATATTCCAGATCAAAATACGTCTGCTCATCGCTCGTCGCCGTGATTTTCCATTCTTCCTTCTCATCCAGATTTGGAAAATAAGCATCAGCCTCATATGCATGGTCAATCTTTGTCATATGAGCCGTATCGCAGTATGGAAGCATCTGACGGTAGATCTGCTCTCCGCCGATCACATAGACATCCTCACTGTCATATTTTTTCAGCTCTTCCAGCACTTCCTCGACACTGTGCACGATGATGGCACCTTTGACCTGATAATTCTGATTTTTCGTCAGGACAATGTTGACTCTGTTTTTGAGCGGCAGTCCGTTCGGAAAACTCTCCAGTGTCTTTCTGCCCATCACAACTACTTTTCCGGTTGTCATCTGACGGAACATCTTCATATCGTTCGGAATACTGACCAGCAGTTCATTGTTCTTGCCGATCGCCCAGTTCTTATCCACAGCAAACAATCAAATTCATCTTACTTATCCTCCTCTTCTCATTCTTTACACTTTTTTATCCGGTAAATGTATTCTGTCATGCCAGCTTTTACACTGCAACCGGTATATGTTTGATCTGCGGTCCGGTTACGTAATCTTCTACATGCAGATCATCCACGGTAAATTCATAGAAATCTTTTTTCTCCGGGTTCAGCCATACTTTCGGAGCCGGATGCTCTTCTCTTGTGATCAGTTCCTCGATCAGCGGAATATGTCGGTCATAAATATGGGCATCTGCGATCACATGCACCAGCTCGCCGACGTACATATCACACACCTGTGCCAGCATATGCACAAGCAGGGCATACTGTGCCACATTCCAGTTGTTTGCCGTCAGCACATCGTTCGATCTCTGGTTTAAAATGGCATTGAGCGTCAGCTTATCCTCGCCCTTTTTTCTGTGTCACATTGAACGTCATGCTGTAGGCACAGGGATAGAGATTCATCTCATGCAGATCCTGATGCACATAGATATTGGTCATGATCCGACGGCTGTACGGATTATTCTTCAGATCGTAGATTACACGGTCCACCTGATCCATCTCGCCTTCTTTTGTACTGATGTTTCACGCCAAGCTGATACCCGTAAGCCTTTCCGATCGAGCCGTCCTCATCTGCCCATGCGTCCCAGATGTGAGAATTCAGGTCATGCACATTGTTGGACTTTTTCTGCCAGATCCACAGAAGTTCATCAAACGCACTTTTCAATGCCGTTCTTCGAAGCGTCAGTGCCGGAAATTCTTTTCGCAGATCGTAACGGTTAACCACGCCGAATTTCTTGATCGTGTACGCCGACTCATTCGTGTCCTCCCAGACCGGACGCACCTTTTCTCCTTCTGTGCTCACTCCGTTATCCAGAATATCTCTGCACATTCCCTTAAATACTTTATCTGCATAGCTCATGCCATTTCCTCCTGTCTTTTTTTACCCCGTTTTCAGTTTCCAAGTTTGATCAGACTGTTGTCCTCTGCAAATCCGGCCGCATTATACAGAAACAGAACATCCGTATAATCGCCCTTTTCCATATATTCTTTGAGACTTTCGCTGTAATAGCGAAGATCCACAAAATCGACTTCTTTAAAATCATGCAGCGTAAACGGAATAAAACAGTGTGCGTAAGAATCCTGCACGACCAGAAGCTTCCGTTTGCTCTTGCTGTCTGTCTTTACTTCCACCAGACTCTGATTTCCGCCAAAATAAACGCTGTATTTGTCTCTTATTTTCAGATAATCATACTGATAAATATCATCTGCCGTCTCGTTTTTCGCCACATAATTTACCTGATATTTTTCCTTTTTCTTCGGAATATAAACATGAATCGTATCGTCGCGGTTGCGTCCGCCGACCTTGGCATCAACCGTGCCGAAGAATCCATCTGTGAGCGTCTTCTTTTTTATAATCAGACAGTGCAAGCGGAGAAAGTCCCTTTTCTTCTGCCCATGCCGCATACACATAATATGTCGCTTCCGTGCATTCAGTGGTGGTCTGTGCGGTAATAAAGCTGAATATTCTTATGCTCACGCAGAACACTTCCGCTGTCAAACCAGGTGCCTTCCGGCATTGCATCCGCAACTTTCTGAAGGTAGACTTCTTCATCGTACGGAGATGCATATTTCGGCAGATGATCTCTCAGAATGTCCACCGCATTCGGCACAACCATCGCTGTTGCATGGTCTTTGCCGTATGTTTCCACACACGTTTCCATGAAATTCTTCAGGTAACCGATATTGGCATTTGCACTCGGTGCCGTAAAGCTTTTGGAATGTGCCTCGATCAGATAATCATCGTCTGCAAAATATATATCCTTGCTCTCTGTTTTTAAAGTTGCCTTCTCGATCGCAGTCTTTGCACTGATCCAGCCATCCCGCATCGGGAACTGATCCGTCAGATACGTTTCAAAAATCTTTTTCAAATTTTCCGGAAAAGCAGCTTTCAACCGATGCTTCCGGCATCTGTGCCAGTGCTCTGTTCTCCCTCTCCGAAAATTCTCTGGAAGGCGTGACCATCGTCCAGATTGTCATTCCGAAGACCATGCACAGAAACACAGCGATCACTGCTATATTCTGCTTTTTGTAGTCATATATTCTCTCCATTCTGTTTCCCTGTTTAAAGATGTTATGTTAATGTACAAAGATGCCTACGAATTGTTCCGTACTTCGTACTCTCACAATTCTATAAACATCATTAAAATCTAAAATATAAAAACGGATTGTACGTTGCATCTACCAGATAAGCGACCGACACAAAGAAGATCACCGCATAAAATGCAATGTAGATCACATTTTCCGCCCAGGTCCGCTTTCTGCCGCCAAGCACAACGCCGGCTGCTTTCTTTGGCAACATCGTCGAACCGAGGATCGCCAGAACAAACAGGACGGCATAATTACCAAGCAGGTAGAGTGTCTCGTTATTCCACAGGCCCTGTCCGAATCCGCCAAACATGGCTTTCAGATACGAGATCCCATATGCCATATCTTCGCATTTGAAAATGATCCAGCCGATCACCACAAAAAACATGGTGTAAATCCGCTGAATGATTCCAGGAAGACGGTTCAGCACCTTTTTCAGCACCAGCTTTTCGATCAGCAGAAGTGCTCCATAGTAGCAGCCCCAGAGAACATAATTCCAGTTCGCCCCGTGCCAGATTCCGGTCAGCATCCAGACAACCAGAATGTTGCGGATCTGCTTTGCGATCTTACAGCGGTTGCCGCCAAGCGGAATGTAAACGTATTCTTTAAACCAGGAACTTAAGGAAATATGCCATCTTCTCCAGAATTCCGTAATACTCTTTGAAATATACGGATAATTGAAGTTCTCAAGGAAATGGAAACCGAACATCTTTCCAAGCCCGATTGCCATATCCGAATATCCGGAGAAATCAAAGTAGATCTGGAACGTATAAGCCAGTGCCCCAAGCCATGCCGTACCTGCCGCCAGTCCATCGACCGGAAGTACTGCAATGGCATCCCAGAGTGCACCGATGTTGTTCGCGATCAGGACTTTTTTTGCCAAGTCCGATCATAAAACGATGAATACCTTCTGAAAAATCGGAAGTATTTTTCCTTTCTGTGCTCCATCTGCTCTGCGATCGTTTTTGTACTGCACGATCGGTCCTGCGATCAGTTGCGGAAACATGGAAACATAAGTGCCATACTTGATCCAGTTTTTCTGAACCTCCGTGCTTCCCTTGTATACATCAATCGTGTATGACATTGTCTGAAACGTAAAAAAGAAATACCGATCGGCGCGGTATCCCCAAGCAGTGGTATTCCCGCACCGGTTAATGTATTGACCGTCCCGATGAGGAAGTCCGCATATTTAAAAAAATCCAAGGATGGAAAGATCCACAAGGATTGAAGTCATAAGAAAACGCTTCGCCTTTTTTTCTGATTGCCTTCCTTTTTCGCTTTGTCGATCCCTTTTCCGATGAAGAAATCCATGGTGATCGTAAAAAGCATCAGAAATACATACTTCGGTTCGCCCCACGCATAAAAAAACAGGCTGAAGAGCAGCAGAATGACATTCCGAAGCTTTCGTGGTGCTATATAGTAGAGGATCAGTACTGCCGGCAGAAACCGGAACAGAAACAACAGACTGCTGAAAACCATAATTAAAAACTCCCGTCTAAAAAACTATTTACAATTATCGGGTTTATTATATAATATAGGAGGAGAAAAGACAATATTATTATTTTACAATACTTTATACTTTAAGATTAAGAGGGGACATTATGGTACAGCAGAAAAGACGAAAGCCGCGTAAAACCGCCCGCTTTCTTAATATGCTCCTGCTTGTCTTTGCGTTTTTAGTTGTTTTTGAAGGTCGTCTGATCATCAATATCGCTTCCAAAGGCGGCATAAACAAGCAGGTAGATGAGCAACTCAACAAAATATTCTCTTCCAGTGATTTTCAGAATCAGGACGAAGCTACGGCAGAAAGTGAGACTTCATCGGAAACCGCTTCCAAATATCCTGCCAACGTCACACCATTTGTAAACGGAGCGGATCTACCTCCACTTCTTCCGTTACTGTGGACGACAGATGCATTGTAAAAAAACAGGCAACGCCGGTGGATGATTCTTACTTTTCTGATGCTGTATTTATCGGTGATTCCAGAGTCGAGGGATTCCATATGCAGTCCGGCATTACGCAGGGAACGTTCCTGACCGGTGTCGGCATGAACTGCACGGATATTTTTGAGACACCGTACATATCTACTGCCAGTGGAAATGTAACCGTAATACAGGCACTGAAAAACAATTCTTTCAAAAAAATGTACATCATGATCGGTACCAACGACCTTGGTTATCCGGATTTTGAAGAATTCCGCAAGAATTATACAAAATGTCTTGCAGAACTCCGCAAACTGATGCCGAATGCCATTTTTATGTCAGTGCCGTGCCATACGTGGAGGAAGCCAAAGTTCAGACCGGCGACTATGTAAACAACACTAACATTGACACGGTCAACCAGATTATCCTTGAGATCTGCAGTGCCAATGGTTATTATTATCTGAATCCAAACGAAGTGTTATCCAACGGAAACGGTGCACTTGCCGCCGATGCTACCAGCGACGGTATCCATATGTATCCGGAATACTGTGCAAAATGGCTGGATTATCTGCACACGCATTATGTGACAGCTGACAGCAGTTCAATGATTCTGAAAGCGAAACTGCATCTGAGAGTGAAACTGCTTCCGGTGCTTCTTTGTAACCTGGCAGAGCATACAGAAATCATGTTTCCGAAACGGTATGATTTTTTCAGGTTGTCCGTTTTCGGAACATTATTTGAGGCAGATGAAAGTCTGTTCTCACATTAATAAAACATAAAGCAAAGGAGATTAGAAACCATGAAAAAACTCATCACACTTCTTGTGACCATCGCTATGATCGGTGTCATGCTGACCGGATGCGGCGGTTCCGGCAAAGAAGTCACAGCAGACCCTGCAAAACTTGCAGAAGATCTTTCCAAAACAGCAAGCGGAGACACCCTTTCTTCTATTTCCGAAGATATCCTGGCTTCCACTTACCTGGTAGACACTTCCAAAATTGATTCCTGTCTTCGCTTACGTCGGTACCGGTGCTACTGCATGCGAAGCTGTTGTCATCAAATGCGGCGACAGCTCTTATGTTTCAGAAGTAAAAGGACTTTTTGAAACACGTGTAAAAATCAGTCCGATCTTTACTCTTCCTACAACGCAGATGAAGTAAAGAACCTGGACAATGCGATCATCAAGACTTCCGGAAACTACGCTGTTCTGTGTGTTACCAACGACACCGCAAAGAAACTGAGAAAGTGCTCAAAGAAGCAGGTTTCTAAATCATACCTCAATGTGCACAGAAAAATATATCATGTGATGTATAGACGTGCACCTCACAGTAAGTATGCCAAATACATTCTTAAACAGGTATACGGTATTTACAGGTAAAAAACAACAAGAAGCAGGGATCTCAGATCGAGAAACCCTTCTTGTGTAGAATGTGCAGTGATTCTAAGAAGAATATGTCAGCTTTCGCTGACCAGAATCACGCACCAAGTCTCACGTGCGTTCGACTTGAAAAAATACTTATCTCTATTACTATAGTGTTTTCCATATTTCCGGAAAAACTTCCACACTTCTTTTCAAAATCCCATTCATATAAGCGATCGCCACGCCATAATTGGTGATTGGAATACCAGCATCCTGTGCACAGGCGATCCGGTATTTCATTTCCCGCTCGTTGAGCATGCAGCCGCCGCAGTGAATGATCATTCTGTATTCTGACAGATCCATCGGAAACTCCGTGCCGCTTGTAAATGAAACTCTATCTCCTGCCCGGTGTGTTTGCGAATCCAGTTCGGAAGCTTCTCTGTCCCGATATCACCACACTGGCGATGATGCGTACATCCCTCACAGATCAGCACTTTATCACCATTTTTCAGATGATCCAGAGCTTTTTGCTCCACGTACCTGTACTTCCAGCTCGCCTTTGTAGCGTGCAAAAAGAATGGAAAATGAAGTCAACATTACATCTGACGGTATTTCTTTTGCCACTTTGCCAAACACCTGACTGTCCGTGATTACAAGCTTTGGCTTTTTTCCAAGATTCTGGAGCGTATCACAAAGCTCATCGTCTCTTACCACAACCGCTGTTGCACCTGCTTCCAGCACGCCGCGAATTGTCTGCTGTTGCGGCAGGATCAGCCTGCCTTTCGGAGCCGCCTTATCAATCGGCACAACTAGGACTGCAAAATCTCCCATCTCAAGTAGATCCTCTACCAAAGGATATTCTGGTTTTTTCTGTTCTATTCCGGAAGCAATCTTTTCTTTCAGTTCACGGATCTGAAGATTTTTTGCAAAGACTGACCCACAATACCGGAATCTTCTGTCCTCTCACAGATGCAAAGCATTTTCTGCTCTCTCTTTGAACTGTTGCCCTTTTTGACACTCTTCCAGCAGATCCGCCTTATTCATGACAAGGATACAGGGTATCTGCTTTTTTTCGATCTGCTTCAGTAATTTCTGCTCTTCTTCTGTAATCCCCTCAACTGCACTGCACACAAGGAGTACAATATCTGTCTTATTTAACACCTGATAACTTTTCTTTACGCGAAGCTTTCAAGCTCACCTTCATCATCGATTCCCGGCGTGTCGATCACTACCACCGGACCTAACGGCAGAAGCTCCATCGCTTTATAAACCGGATCTGTCGTTGTCCCGGAAACATCGGATACGATTGCCAGATTCTGTCCGGTCAGTGCATTGATCAGGCTTGATTTTCCGGCATTTCGTTTGCCAAAAATCCCGATATGGATACGTTCTGACGCCGGCGTTGCATTCAGACTCATAGGCTTCTTCCTCCCGACACTCTTGCATTAAAAACGAAAATCTCTCTGACCGTCTTCAATCTCTTTTAAGTGGTACTCCAGTATCTCTCTTGTCTTTTCTCTTGGTACATTCGGAATCTCTTTCTCGATCAGTTTCAGACCGATTTTCTGGTATCTTCTGATGCATAATCCATCAGATATTCTTTTAATGTCATCAATGCATTCGGATGACAGCAGTTCTGGATCTGACCGCTCTTGCACAGGCTCATAAAACGGTCTCCCGTTCTTCCTTCGCGATAACATGCGGTACAGAAACTCGGAATATAACCAAGGTGCATCAGCCAGTTTACAACCTCATCCAGGGATCGATTATCACTGACATCAAACTGTGCAGAATTATCATCTTCCGCTTCCGGTTCTACATAACCGCCAACGCTCGTTCTGGAACCGCCGCTGATCTGTGATACACCAAGATGTAAAAGACACCCGTTCACGACAGGCCTGACTTTTCTCTCGTAGAGACAATCATGCCGGTGTACGGAACAGAAATACGGATACATGCCACAATCTTTTGCAAACGTATCATCGTCAATGCCATTATCAAAGGTCTCCGGATCAATGTCATCGGCTCTGCGGATACGCGGCACGCTGATCGTATGCGGTCCCCCACACCATGTACCGCCTCAAGGTGTTCTGCGTGCATTAAAAGCCCTGCAAATTCGTAACGGTACAATTCCAGCCCAAACAGTACACCGATGCCTACATCGTCAATCCCCCCTCCATGGCACGATCCATCGCCTCTGTGTGATATGCGTAATTATGCTTCGGTCCCGTCGGATGAAGTTTTTCATAACTTTCTTTATGATAGGTTTCCTGAAAAAGAATATAAGTTCCGATTCCTGCCTCTTTCAGTTTCCGGTAATTTTCCACCGTTGTCGCGACAATGTTTACATTCACTCGGCGGATCGCTCCGTTTTTATGTTTAATGCTGTAAATCGTCTTGATACTCTCCAGCACGTATTCGATCGGATTATTCACCGGGTCCTCGCCGGTTTCCAGCGCCAGACGCTTATGCCCCATATCCTGCAGCGCGATGACCTCTCTGCGGATTTCCTCCTGTGTCAGCTTTTTGCGGCTGATATGCTTATTCTTTGCATGATATGGACAGTATACGCATCCATTCACACAATAATTTGATAAATACAGCGGTGCGAACATAACAATTCGATTGCCGTAAAAATCCTTCTTGATCTGCTCTGCAAAGAGCGTAGATCTCCTGATTTTTCTCCTCGATATCACAGTCCAGAAGCACCATCGCCTCCCTGTGTTCCAGTCCCTTTCTCTTTTTGCTTTCTCAAGGATCTGAGCGATCAGAGCTTCATTATGCTTATTTTCTTCCGCATAGCGAAGCGTCTCAAGAATCTCCTCATGATTGATAAATTCTTCCGCTTTTTTGATTCTCTGTCATACTGACACATTTTCATCTCCTGCCTTTCTTCTCCATAGTCTGACACATTCCCCCAGGCTTTTTATCATTTAGCAGAACCTGTCGATATAAAAATGGATGCATCCATTTTTTCTCCATTTGTTCCCTGATTTATTTTATTATACCGACTCTGGATATGAATTGCAATCGTTGACTTTTCTCATTTATAAGGTAAGGTTTTGTTATTCCATGATGCCAGAATTTTGAAAGTGCGAAGTACAGAACAATCCACCCCAGTATTCGCATATCGTGGGATTATCATCCCACTTTTTATGCTCATATAGGGGGGTCCCAAGGTCTTTCATCCACCTATGAGCAAGCTCATGTGGATTTAGACCTTTGACCCTGGCATCATATCATATTATTTCAGTCGAATATTGAAGGAGTATAGCTATGAAATATCAGAAATTATTAAGTCTCACCCGTCAGGCAGTCGATACTTACCAGATGATCAACGAAGGCGACCACATCGCAGTCGGCATTTCCGGAGGAAAAGACAGCCTGACGCTTCTGTGTGCACTCTATGGCCTGAAACGCTTTTTATCCGAAATCGTTTGATCTGACTGCCATCACCGTGAACCTTGGTTTCCAGAATCTTGATTTGGAGCCAATCAAAAGAATGTGCCGGACGCTTGAAATTCCCTATAAAATCGTGGATACACAGATTGCCCGGATCATTTTTGAAGAACGCGGCAGCGCGGGAGGGACCAGGTATCCTGGAGGAGCATACGTAAC
>VOFD01002159.1_pt1 | contig 24226 bp, 52 predicted proteins | sample 5384101 | NCBI WGS metagenome assembly VOFD01 (sample SAMN12384723, study PRJNA508395) | human gut metagenome | isolation source: healthy gut C | host: Homo sapiens
TGTTGTACTTCGTTCAGTTACGTATTGCTCTTTGTCGGTGCAACACCTTCCAGACTTCTTACATCTTCAAATTCCAGTTTGCAATAATGATACCAATTGCCTTGGCTGTATCCATGGATGAATGCTTCACCGATTGCAATAATATAATCTGCTTCTGCATCTTTAAATGCCTGAACGCCATGCTGCCACATTCTCGATGGTCGGGTTTTGCTTTAATAAATTTCATAAGCAAGTCCTGAATGATCCAAGGACATCTGTACTTTTTCACCAATGCTCCAAATTTAATCAGATCTGGATCAGAACATACAAATGCTTTTTGAATGCTCTTGCCTTTGCTTCATTGCGATTTCCTGAATAGCACCTGCTCCATGATAAAAGAATGTCTCATTTAACATAATTCTGTTAGCCATTGTAATCATTCTCCTTTTTTTCAACAGATTCTTCCGGCAATTATCCTGTCCGGTTTTATGTCTTTATTTTAACAATTTGTTTTCAAAATGTTCGTGCAAAGGCACTCGATTTACTTTCTCTAACAAACGCTGCAAAGTGTCTTCGGAACGCTCCTGCTAATGCACCTGCTCAGGAACACCCTGCTTTCCGCTGGTAGTCACAGTAAGAAGTTTTTTTTGACTCCACAGCGTAGTCACTCAACAATGCAAATTTAAAAAAATAGAAAAAAAAGCCGGATGGTTATTGACTAAGATATTCGATCGTAAATATTAGACAGTAGATATGATATTTACTATTTGACAAATCCTTTATCCTGGTCGATAGCCTTCCGGCTCTCTACTTCTTATTTGAAATTTCGTATTTGTTGAGAGAAAATGTCCCGGCATGAGGAAAGCTTTCTGACTTGAAAAGCCCAATATCCACACTTGTTGTTGCGTGAGCAGTGCATTGACAGGGAGTGTTCCGAAGACACTTTGCCCAACTTGTTAAGGAACGTAAACAGGAGTGCCTTTGCACGAGTGTTTCCACGTTCCTGTTACAAGTTGTCAACGGGCTGAGGTAAAGCGGGTCCTGCACTGCGATGCAATGGTGGTAGAATGACCTTTGTGACCCGCCCCAATATGAGCATAAAAGTGGGGCGTAAGCACCACGATATGCGAATGTTGGGTAGGATTGTGGGGAGCACGTAGTGCGTAACAATCCGTAGGTATCATAGTCGGGGGCTTTTGACCCCAACATCTGCAATGCAATTCATTTTTTTAATGTATAATGCAAACTACTGTGGAGGTGAATTACAATGCAGGACATAAAACAAAATCTTGCCGATGCAGTGCCGAGAAGCTCGCACAAAACTCGGACTACTGTCTCACAAACTACTTTAAAATTTTTTAATAACTGAATCAACTCATATTAGTTTCATGAGCTGGCTTCAATTCCGATAATCTGCTGTCAAACTGCTGAAAACAACTTTCCATGGTAAAAGACAGCAATTTTTCTTCATTTAATGTTTCGAGAAAAACTACCATACCACCAGCTAAATACTGTAACTAACTGTAACTGTAATTACATGATTGACAATTCCTCAGTAATTCAGTCATTTGCACCATTATTGCCTTAGTTTTTGCCAAGCTGTGCTATCAAATGGCGCGCCATATTATGTGATTCTGCTCGTTTCGCTCACTTACTCATAGCTGGATTTTTTTCTTTATTGTATTACTAAAATGACTCTGCATTTACCGTTATTGGCTTCATGGTAATTGCAAAATATCCCACAAGTTCCGCATCTTCTGTTGAAAACACCAGATAGGTGACGGATTGCTGCTTTTTGGCAAATTCTATTGACTGTTCTTTTTGCAAATCTTTCAACATCCAGATTTTTCTCACGCGAAAACTCGGAAAAGAACTATCGTAAATCGTCCTCTCCGAGTTCTTCATTGTTTCCATTCAAATACTCACGAATGTTGAAAACCGTGTATTTACTTACTTCCTGCATTCGCTTTCTTCCTTTTTACATAAATTTCGCTATATCTTTTCGGATCTGTTAAAAAAGTAGTGACAACTTTAATGGAAGGTGTCTGATCGTTGGCAGATGCTTCAATCGCATCAGCAAACATCTCAACCTGCCTTTGACCTGATATAACAAAATTCTTAGTAATACTTGAATTTGCCATATAAACACCTCCTTCATTAGTATGGCTTATCTTCGCTTAATCATACTTTTCTATTTTATTGTATTCGGTAACTGCAAAATTTGCCAATAACATAGTTGTGAATTTTTTAAAATCAGCGAACTTCCTCTTTCTCCTTTACTTTTTTCATATGCTTATCCATTCCGGCTACTTTCTGCTTCATATTTTCCAGCCTTTCCTTTAATGACACCCTTGTCACTGGCTTATCCATAACACTTTCTCCTTTGTCATGTAGTTATGTTATGAAATGTCAACGATGAAATATTATCTTGATTTTTAATCAGTTTCCTCTTTTCTCTATTGTTTTCGTATAATATTATATTGTAGCTATTATTACTACCAATAATGGACTATGACTCTACATACAACAGAAAAAAAGAGGTGATATAAATGGATATTCTCAATATTAATTGGAAACCGAATAACACATTGGAAATCTTACTTTCAACGAATGTCATCTGCGTAAGGTAGTTGGTTTCCGAAGCAGAAGAAGTCAGCTTCCTTAGCAATATCATCAGCTGTAAGAGCGGCTCTCAGAATAGCCTTAATCGTTTCTACGGACTTGCCCTGAGCGTCAGCAAGCGCCTTAATATCAGCTTCTTCTGTAGGAACAAATTCATGAAGAGGGAGGATCAAGGAATCTGATTGTTACAGGATTTCCTTCAAGTGCCTCATAAAGAGCTTCAAAGTCGCTCTGCTGCATAGGCTCGATCTTAGCGAGAGCAGCTTCTCTTTCTTCAACTGTATCGGAGCAGATCATCTCTCTGAAAGCAGCGATTCTGTCAGCTTCAAAGAACATATGCTCAGTACGGCAGAGACCGATTCCTTCAGCGCCAAGCTCTCTTGCCTTCTTAGCGTCAGCAGGGGTATCGGCATTTGTTCTTACTTTGAGCTTTCTGTACTTGTCTGCCCATGACATGATCCTTCCGAATTCACCGGCAATAGTAGCGTCAACTGTAGGAATGATTCCGTCGTAGATGTTACCATTCTATCGCCTTTAATTTTTTAAAAATAGAACAAGAAACAGCCTAACGGCTATTTGCTTGCTCTATTTCTACTTTTCGTCCATTTAATTTTCTTTTTTGACAATGTCTCATTACTTTTTTACAGCTTTATCATTAATATTTACAAACGTAAACTTTCTTTTAATATCAATTCCTTGAATATCACTTTCTCTAATATTTGCCTTTGAGACCAAGAAATGAATAATATCTTTTTTCTTTACTTTATCCATAGATCCTACCGTTAAAAATAAACGTGTATAACCTTCACTTGCACCTTTTTTACGTTTTGATGAAGATTCAAGTTTTTCTTTTGTATAAGGAAAACCAATTTCTTGATTTAAAAGATAATTCTATTAAAGCTGCCGTTACATCTTTTTAACATATGATTTTCAATTTGATTTACCAAATCTTTCATTGGTTTATGTTCTCCATGTAAAATCATATCTTCTAATTTATACATTAATTCTGTTACTTTATGTTGGTGAATTTGTGTTAATGTTGGTACTTCTAATTTTTCAATATGAGATTTTGTTTTTCTTTCAATCTCTTTTTAAATAGCGTTCTTCTTTTCCTACAACAATTGTATAGGCTTTTCTTTCACGATTCGCACGCCCTGTACGTCCAATACGATGTACATAAAGATCTACTTCTTGAGGTAATTCATAGTTGATAACATGACTAATATTTTCTACATCAATTCCTCTAGCAGCAACATCTGTTGCAATTAAATAATGAATTGTTCCCTCTTTGAATTTCTTTAAAGTTCTCATACGATGATCTTGATTTAAATCACCATGCATCGCTTCTACATTATAATTGGCCTTTTGCATTTGTTCCGTTACTTCATCAACGCTTCTTTTAGTACGACAGAAAATAATTCCTGATTGTACAGTTTCACTATCAATAATACGACATAATGTTTCAAAACGGTCTTTTTGTTTAACTTCAAAATAATATTGTTTAACTGTATTAGCTGTCACTGTTTTTTGTTTAACTTGAATATGCTTTTATAATCTGGTTTCATATAATTTTTCGCAATTTTTAATACCTTCTTGGCATCGTTGCAGAAAACAACATCGTTGTATGTTCTGGATTTGTCTTAGAAATAATCGTTTCAATATCTTCTACAAATCCCATATTCAACATTTCATCAGCTTCATCTAAAACCACGTAAGAAACTTCATCTAGTTGAAGTACTTTACGTCTCATTAAATCCATCATTCTTCCCGGTGTTCCTACGACAATATCAACACCTTTTTTTAATCGATTTAATTTGTTTTTCAATACCACTACCACCATAAACACAAGCAAAACGTAAAGAACTGTATTTTCCAAGTTTTTTTAATTCTTCATGAATTTGCATGGTAAGTTCTCTTGTTGGTGATAAAATATACGCTTGTGGTTTCTTTTTCTTTCTTTTAAATTTGTAAAGTAAAATACTTGAAAACGCCAAAAGTTTTTCCTGTTCCTGTTTGTGCTTGTCCAATGACATCATAGCGCTTCCAAAATAACAGGGATAATATTTTCTTGAATAGGTGTTGGTTTTTCAAAACCTAATTCATTGATTGATTTTAATAATGCTTCACTTAATCCTAATTTTTCAAATTTATTCATTCATTTTCTCCTCAAGTTTTTCGAGTATAACATAATTCATTTTAAAATGCAAAAAAAGAATGCATTAACATACATTCTTTAAATCACCCTTTAAAAACCTTGAATATTATCAACGACTAAATCAAACAAACGATTTCTTGCTTCTACTGTTGCCCATGCAATATGAGGTGTCATTAAAAGTTTTGAAGCATCATTAATTTGTAGCAAAGGACTTTCTTTTGCAAGTGGTTCTCTTTCAAAAACATCGAGTCCTGCCCCGGCAATTTCATTATTTTGTAAAGCTTCAACCAGTGCTTCTTCATCAACAATACCACCACGTCCTACATTAATTAAAATCGCTTCTTTTTCATTAACTTAAATGATTCTTCACCAATTAATCCTTTAGTTTGTTCATTTAAAGGACAATGAATAGAAACAATATCACTTGTTTTTAATAATGTTTCTAAATCAACTGAGAGATAATCTTGCTTCGTATTTTTCCACTTGTTGAATAATACTGAACTTGGCAACCAAAAGCTTCAGCAATTTTAGCAACCAGTACGTCCAATATTTCCCATACCAATAATTCCCCATGTTTTTCATGTAATTCATAAAAACGAGGTCCAATATGACTAAACATACCACTTTCACTATATTGACCACTTTGAACATAATTATGATAATAACTATTTTTATGTAAAAAAGTTCTAAAGCTAAAGCAAAAGTATGTTGCGCAACACTTAAAGAAAGAATACCCTGCCACATTGCATACCGTAATACCACGACGATGACAATAATCTAAATCAACATTATTGACACCTGTTGCTGTAATACAAATAAGTTTTTACTTTAGAAGCATATTGTAAGACTTCTTCGGTAAGTAAACATTTATTCGTAATAATGATATCTGCTTCTTTAATACGTTCAATGACTTCTTCTGGATTACTTTGTTTATAAATCGTTACTTGTCCAAATTGATTCAACTTAGAAAGATCAACATCATCTCTAAACAAACACTATCTAAAAAGACAACGCTAGAACTCTTTTTTTTTTAAAATATTTAAAATATCTTCATAAGATTTTCCTGAAAAAAATTTTCCTAAATTGATTGCTTCATTAATATCTAAAATAGAACTTTCATGATAAATTCCTTTCATTTCATTATCTTCAAATTCAAAACTTAAATATTTATTTAAAAGACAAATCCCTAATGCTCTTGATGTCATTTCTTTATCTTTTTCAATTGTATCTAATATATTTTGAATAAAAAAAGCATCCTCTTGAACACATTTAGTAAGGGCTTCTTCTACTTCAACCCGCTTCAAATAAATGATTTCTAAAACCATCATGATAAAGAAATGGTAAAACTACATCATAAACACTCATTGGAACATGCCCATACCCTTTTTGTAAAGTTATATAGGATTGCAAGTCCTAAATTTTCATCTTTCATCTTATCTACTAACTTCATTTTGATCCTCCATAAATAATTTTATTTTTACACGATGTCTTTCTTGTTTTGTAAGATCATCATAGAATACAAAACAATACTTAAACGCTTGATCTTTACGATTATATTTCAATAAATTATAACTTAAATAACTGCTTTTTTTCTTTCTCTGGTACCTCCTCCACACGAAGAACCTCCTGCCATAATATATGTATTTCCTTTTTTACAACACAAAGGAATATGCTTGTGTCCATGGAAAATATAACGTACATGATGTTTTTCTAACCAATACATTACATCTTGAGCATCCACAAGGGCTTTTGTCGAGTCAGCAATTTTTCCCCATGAATAGTTTTTCATTCCATTTTATTTTCAAAAAAATCATCTTTTCTAAGTGGCATTAAATGATGATGCATCATAGCAATCAAAAGTATAATCCTCTAAATGATTAATAGATAATAACTCATCTTCAATTTCTTGTAAAAGTCTTTGCCCGACCATTCCCCTTGCTAGATTTCCTTGGGAAGTAGAATCTATTTTGATCACAATCATTTTAACATCCGGATAAACTTTAATATTTTCTCCTAGCAAATAAGCTACCACTTTTGTCTTTTGTTTTTTAAAAGATTCAAGCCATAAACAATGACGTCATGATTCCCTAAAACAAACGTTACATCACTATGATATTTCCTTTTAAACGATTCATAAAATGAGAGGCTGCATACATATTTTTACGATTAGGCGAATTCATTAGATCACCCGTAATCAAAAATTTAAGTTGATGATCATGAGGAAGCATATGATAAAGTTCATCTAGACTATCTTGTAATACAATAAGTCCATTGTCTGTTTTCTTTTGTTCCTAAATGAAGATCACTTAGTTGTATAAAATATTGATCTTCATTTGTTTGACATTTCTTTTCAAAAATCTTATTTGTTTCTATTAGTCTAAAACATTCTTTTACTTCCTCTATGTTTTTTTACAGGATAAAAAAATACTTTGCTCTCCTTTAAATATAAAAAACACCAGGCCAACGATCTATTTGATAAAGAGCATTTAAAAACAAATGAAAAGGTCCATATAAAGAGATATCTTCTTTCAATGCCTTTTTTTATACAAAAACGCGCATCAAATCATGATTATAACTATTATCAAAATTTTCCAAGAATTGCTGATCGATTCCCGATAATAAAATGACTTGATATTTTTCTTTTTCCTTTTGCTATATATTTATGAAAATCATGTGCATAACTTGTTTTAAAAGCCGTATCATAGGTTTCAAAGTTTTTACTTCTAAAAAGTAACTCACATTCATTTTTTTTTTGAATTTGATGTACAAATGGAAATTTTATATTTTGTTTTGTTAACCAATTTTAAATTCTCCAAGTTGTTCGTAACTTGCATACACATTCCTAAATGACTTATTACCGTCTTTAAAAATAAAATTAAAAATAGAGATTCATCAAATCATATTCATTCATGTGTGTCACCTCCCACATATTATACACAAAAAAAGCCTAACGAATAGGCTTTTAGAATTTTAAATTTCTTGGAGTTCTTGGGAATGGTTCAACATCTCTAATATTTTGCATACCTGTTAAATACATTAAGAAACGATCGAATCCTAAACCAAATCCAGCATGTTTACATCCACCAAAACGACGTAGATCCATGTACCATTGTAATCCTTCTTTGGCCATTCCTTTTTCATCCATAATTTTTTCTAAGACATCATATCTTTCTTCACGTTGTGATCCACCAACAAGTTCACCAATTCCTGGAACAAGTAAATCACAAGCAGCTACTGTTTTACCATCATCATTTAAACGCATATAGAATGCTTTGATTTCTTTAGGGTAATCTGTTAAAAATACTGGTCCACCAACAATTTTTTCACAGATATAACGTTCGTGTTCTGAATTTAAATCCATACCCCATTCTACTTTATTTTCAAATTTAACATCTGCTTTTAATAAATAATCGATTGCTTCTGTATAAGTCATACGTTTAAAATCACTATCTCTAACTGCTTTGATACGTTTGATACATTCTTTATCAATCATGCTTTCAAAGAATTTCATTTCTTCTGGTGCATTATCTAAGACATAATCAATACAGTATTTAACCATATCTTCAATTAAATCCATATCATCTTCTAAGTCAGCAAAAAGCAATTTCAGGTTCAATCATCCAGAATTCACTAGCATGTCTTGAAGTATTTGAATTTTCCGCTCTAAAGGCAGGTCCAAATGTATAAACATCACGATATGTTAAAGCAAAAGCTTCAACATGTAATTGTCCTGTAACTGTAAGATAAGCTTCTTTTTCCAAAGAAATCTTTATCAAATTCTGTATTATCGATTGTTGTTGCTCTAAACATTTCTCCAGCACCTTCACCATCATTTGAAGTAATGATTGGTGTATGGACATAAACGAATCCTTGGTTTTGGAAGAATTCATGAATAGCCATTGATAAAACAGATCTTAATCTAAAGATTGCATAAAAAGTATTTGCTCTTGGTCTTAAGTGAGGAATTTCTCTCATGTATTCAAAAAGAATGTCTTTTCTTTTGTAATGGGAAATCTTCATCACAAGTTCCTTCAACCACTAAATGTGTTGCTTCAATTTCAAAAGGTTGTTTTCCATCTGGTGTTAATTTTAATTTACCAGTTACTTTAACAGCACTTCCTGTAGAAATATGAGAAGCTTCTTCATAATTATCAATAATTTCATCTAAATAAACAACTTGTACATTTTTAAAATATGTTCCATCATTTAAAGCTAAAAATCCGACTTTCCCACTATTTCTATTTGTACGGATCCATCCTTGTAATTCAACATATTCAATACCATCTAATTGGTCTCTATCATTGATATATAATTCATATAATTCTCTTACTGTAATAAATTCAAACATTTTTCTCTCCCTATTCTTGATCATTTGATTTCATTTTAATTACTAATTCTTGAATAGCTACCACAACATCTACTGTTTGGACTTCAACGCCTTCTTGAACCATAAAATGACTATGCGTAAAATCTACAATTCCTTTAATGCCTAATTTCATTAAACGATCCACTGTTTCTTGAACATTTTCTGAAATCGCCAAAATAGCAATTTTACAATCACTTGAAAAGTTTCTTCCAACTTGTCAATATGACAAATTTTCACACCAAATCTTTCCCCTTCTTTTATTTTTATCCATATCATAACCACAAACAATCTTACCTACTGTATATTGCCAACGATTATATTTTAAAATGGCACTTCCTAAATTGCCAACCCCTAATTAAAATAATAGGTTCATCTAATCGTAAACCTAAACTTCACTTAAACCATCTATAAGATGTTTAACATCATAGCCTCTTCCACGTCTACCAAAATTATCCGTTTTTGATAAATATGTAAAATCACGCCTAATTGTTGTATCTTGTATTCCTGTAATTTCAAACAATTCACTCGATAAACATGTTTCTTTTTCCTTCATGTTGCATTTTTCTAAGCGCTTTTAAATAAACAGGAAAACGGGACATTGTCGCTTTTGATATTTTTTTCTCCACACTAATCCCCCTCCTATTGATTCTAATTCTAAATCAAGATGTGGTTTAATGCCAAGCGATAAATCACTAAACTTATTATTATCATACATAACTTTTTCCTGCTAAAGCAATCATCATTGCATTATCTGTACAACATTTCATTGGTGGAAGAGACAATTGTACGTCTTCTAACATGGCAACTTGCTCTTTCATCTTTTCTCTTAAACCCCTATTAGCAGAAACCCCACCAGCTAACATAATTTCTTTAACACCATATTCTTTAGCCGCTCGAATCGTTTTATCGACCAAGACATCAACAACAACATTTTGAAAAGACGTTGCTAAATCATTTTGATTGATTTCTAAACCTTTTGTCTATGATTATGTGCTAAATTGATTACTGCTGATTTTAAACCACTAAAACTAAAATTATAACTATCATCATCTAATGGTTTAGGTAAATGATAACTTGCCTTTCCTAAATGAGCCATCTTATCTAAAACCGGTCCTCCAGGATAAGGAAGATTTAAAACTCTTCCCACTTTATCATATGCTTCTCCAACAGCATCATCTAAAGTTTCACCCAATCACTTCAAAAAGAATAAGGATGTTTCATCAAAACAAGCTCTGTATGCCCACCACTGACTACAAGACATAGTGCTGGATAAACAATATCTTTTTCATAATTATTTGCATAAATATGCCCTGCAATATGGTGAACCCCAATTAATGGTTTATCATAAGCCAAAGAAAGTGTTTTAGCAACTTGTAAACCAATATGTAAAGAGCCAACAAGTCCTGGACCTTTTGTTACACAAATAGCATCAAGGTCTTCCATTTTTATATTTGCTTGTTTTAACGTTTCTTTTAAAACAACAGATACACATTCAACATGCTTACGGCTGGCAATTTCAGGGACAACACCACCATACATTGCATGTATGTCGATTTGACTTGCCACGACACTACTTAAAAATTCTCTTTGATCTTTTTAAGACAGCCATCGCCATTTCATCACAACTTGATTCAATTGCTAGTAATAATGACATCTCTATCCCTCCAATTCCTTTGATCATTAAATACGCATCTTCACCATTGCTATAGTATCTTTTTCTAACAGCAACATTTTTAAACCCAAATTTTTGATATAAAGCAATTGCTTTTTTACATTTGAAACACGTACTTCTAAATTAACATTTTGATAATGTAATTCTTCACTTTTTTCAAGAGCGTATTCCATCAGTTGGCTTGCATACCCTTGTCCTTGAAAAGGTCGATCCGTCGCAATTGTTGTAATTTGACATTGATCACCTAAAACCATAATCCTATGTATCCAATAATTTGATTTTCTTTTTCAAGAATATAATAACCCGCCATAGGGTTTTCTTTTTAATTCATGTATAAAATCTTCTTCATTCCATGGTGATAAAAAAAAGATCTTTTTTCTAATTCTACAATTCTTTTTAAATCATCAACTTTCATTTCTCTTATTGACATATTTTTTTAGCCTCAACTTCCTTAATATATCTTGGAACAAGACCATCAACATTTTCTATTTCTTTTTCTAAAGTAGAAAGTGTATAAATATGCTTGGCAAGATCCACTTTTTCAGGTATTCCTACTAAATGTGTATCACCAACAATTTCATAATCAGTATATTGTTTTTGATAATTTTCAAATTCATCAATATTTATTAAACAATCATCAACAATAACCTTTCCTTCATTGTAAATTCCTAGAAATAATTTATGGCTTCTTGCATCTAAAATAGAAATAGCTTTTTTCATTCCTGCCATCGCCTTTAAAGAAGAAACAGTTTTTACCTTAATATTCATCGTTGCATTTAATGTTTTCGCAATCGTTAAAGCAACACGTACACCGGTATAAGAACCCGGTCCAATAGTAATGACCATTTCATCAAAATCGCTCATTTTTAAATGATTTTCTTGTAATAATTTTTGTAAATAAACGATTGCATACTCAGATTGCTTTCGATTTCCTTCTTCTTGTAAAGAAGCTAAACATTTTTGATTTTCATATAAAGCTACTACTAAATACTTATTAGCACTATCCATGACAATTGTTTTCATATTCAATCTCCTTTACAAGTTCTTCGTATTTTTTTACCAATTGGTTTTAAAATAAATTTTCTATGATCATCATCGATTCTTTTTATCGTCATTGCTAAACGTTCTTGAGGTAAAATATCTTCTAAAAATTCTGGCCATTCAACCACACAAATATCATCACTATCAAAATTTCTTCAAAGCCTAAATCTTCACTTTGTCCTTCTAAGCGATAAGCATCAAAATGAGATAATTGATAATTTCCTTGATATTGTTTTTTTAAAATTGTAAAAGTTGGTGAATTAATAATTCTTTTTAATTCCTAAACCCTTTCCTATTCCTTTAGTAAAGGTTGTTTTGCCTGCACCCAAATCACCATTAAGTGTCAATAACATATGCGGTTTTAGTAATTTTCCTAAATATTCACCAAAAGCTAATGTTTCATCTCTATTATTTATAGTAATCACTTTTTCCATAATAACCCTCTTTTTAAATCTTGATAAAAACCATACCATTTCTTAGTAAAATTCTGATCAAATGGTCCTCCCTTTTTTACCGCTAAATCAATCAACACATCTAGTTGTTTCTTTAAAATTTTGTCTAATTCATCACTATAGCCCATTTCACGAGCATGTTGACGATATTCTTCTTGATCTAAAATGCGATAGTTTCCATCTGGAAATACTTTTAAATCTAAATCATAATCAATATATTTTAAAGCCTCTCCATCATATAAAGTTGGTGAAGCAATATTACAATAATAATACACTCCTGTTTTTCTAATCATACAAATTACATTGTACCATTTATGTTTGGGCATATACCAAATAGCAGGTTCACGTGTATGCCACATTCTGCCATCTGATTCTGTCACCAATGTCCGATTATTAATAACAATGTAATGATCATCCGTTTCTTGTAAAACAAGTCCCTTTGACCAACATCTATGTATTTTACCATTATGTTTATATCCATGTATTAAGATTTTCTTTCCTACAATATCTTCCACAACAAACGACTCCTTATTAACATTTACATTATACACAAATTCATCTTTCTTTCAAAGAAAAAAAGACTCGAAACGAGTCTTATAAATGAACTGCTTTTTTAAGTCTTGGATATAAAATCACAAACAAAATAAAGCAAGCAATGATTGTTGCAATATTATAAGGTAAGTTATAAGTTAAGTTTGCTTGTAATGGTGTTTGGAAAGCATACCATCCTGAAATCAAATGACAAATCGTTTTTAAACCACCCATTACGATAATTCCAACAGGTAATTCATACTTACCTACTTTTAATAAAGGAATAAGTGGTGTAAGTCCAATTAAAACCATTGGTAATAAATAATCAAAGATTACCGATAAAGGACCATAAAATGTTGCAAGTCCTAAAGTAAAATGTAGACCTAAACAAACAAGTGAAACAATCAAACTGTAACCCCAATTCATCAAATAGCCACATAAAATAATTGCAACAAGTGAAAAAGCACAGTTACCACCTTTTTGGCATCTCATAAAAATTTTGTGCAATATTCTAAAACAACTTGCATTGCCGCAAACATTGCCATATAAGCCATATTCTTCGTAGTTAATTTAATTTCCATAGTCATCCTCCTTTAAATGAGGCAAAATAAAAGCCTTTTTACATACGCAAAAGGCAAATAAACTATTTTGCACTCTCTACGCTAGCATTACCTAGTTCAGATTATAAGGGACAAGGTTTTCACCTTTCTCAGCATTTTGCGCCCCTGGCAAGTCTTATTATAAATCAATCTTCTTTTTTTTCAATCTTTTTATAGTTTTTTCTTCCTTGTCGGTGTTATAATGGAAAAGTATTAATAAGGAGGACTTGAATGTTATGTCAAAAATTATTTCCGTAAACGCTGGAAGTTCATCTTTAAAATTCCAATTATTTGAAATGGATGATGAAACTGTTATTACTTCTGGTGTTATTGAAAGAATTGGTTTAGAAGATTCTATTTTACTATTAAGTATAATGGAGAAAAAGATGTCACAACTTTACCAATCGAAAACCATAAAGTTGCTGTTCAACTTTTTATTAGACACTTTAATCAAAAAAGAAATTGTTAAGGACCTAGATGAAATCAAAGGTGTTGGACATCGTGTTGTCCAAGGTGGTGCTTATTTTGATCAATCAGTCATTATTGATGAAGATGTTGTTTCTAAAATTGATGAATTAAAATCATTAGCCCCTTTACACAATCCTGCTCATTTAACTGGATACTATGCTTTTTAAAGAAGCTATTCCTAATGCTGGTGCTGTTGCTGTATTTGATACAGCTTTCCATCAAACATTAGAACCAAAAAGTTATATTTATCCAATTCCTTACAAATATTATGTAGAAAACAAAGTACGTAAATACGGTGCTCATGGAACAAGCCATTTCTATGTTTCATCTCGTTGTCGTGAAATGATGGGAAACCCTGAACACTCACGTATTATCGTTGCTCACTTAGGGAGCTGGTGGTTCTTTAACTGCTGTTAAAGATGGTAAATCAATCAATACATCTATGGATTTACACCTCTTGCTGGTATTATGATGGGGACACGTTCTGGAGATGTTGATCTTCAGTTATCGATTATTTAATCGAAGAAGTTGGTTTAGATATGAAAGAAGTCATCAAGATGCTTAATAAAGAATCTGGATTACTTGGTGTTTCTGGTGTATCAAGTGACTTTAGAGATGTACAAGAAGCTGCTGCCAATGGTAATGAAAGAGCACAACTTGCCTTGGATATTTTCTTTAGAAGAGTTATTGCTTATATTGGTCGTTACTTCATTGCTTTAGGTGGAGTTGATGCTATTTGTTTTACAGCAGGTATTGAGAAAACTCATTCTTTGCAAGAAAAAGAAATTTGTAATTTATTAGCTGAAGCTTTAGGTATTGAAATTGATGATGATGCAAACGTTAATGGTAAAGGTGATCGTTTAATTTCTACGCCAAATAGTAAAGTTAAAATTTACGTTATTCCAACAAACGAAGAATTAGTTATCGCTAGAGATACTAAGAGATTGTTAAATTTATAAGATAAAAGAAAGGTCTCCTCGTGAGACCTTTTAATATTCATCATCTTCATCAAAAATAATATGTTTTATGTGATTTTCTATTTCTTTTTTATCTGTAATTACATTGCAAAATCTTTTTTTCTAATATCTAATCTTTGAAGATCAACAACACGCATATCACTCAACTGCATACGACTCCTTATTGGATATTTTCTTATTTTTGCACGAATATCTAATTCATATTCAGTTGCTTCTGGCGAATCTTCTTTAATAGATGTACAGGGAATAACGAGCATTTTCGATCCAAAATCTTTTAAAACGTAGCACCAATGCCCATCCATCAATTCTTTAGGAAATCCTCTACCAATATTAAAATAGGCCATTTGGTGAACCATAGGTCGACGAGAAACATGATAATAAGTTTGATCAGGTTCCGGATTCTCTTCTTCAACTAATTGACAATAAAAATATTCTAATTGTCTTGTTTGATGCAACAAAGAATAGGTATACTTTTCTACATCATAGCATTCTGTTTCTTTCAAATTTTTTAATGATTTTTTCATTTCGTCCATATTATATTCTACAGACATCTGACTTTTTTATTTTCCATAAAAATACCTCCATTATTATATCGCCTAAAAAAAATCATTTTTTTCTTTTTTTTCTTCTTTTTTAAAAAAATTTGTAGTTGATTTATAAATAAGTACTCTATATAATAGATGCGGTTATAAAATGAGATTTGAAAATAGAGCGCCAGGACTGCATTGCAGTTGACGAGGACTAGACTTATCGAAAAATTCGGCGGATGGTCTAGAGGTATGATACTACCTAAACGATGAACAAAAACTACAAGTGATTGTAAAACAAATTCATCTAGTATCCTCTTTTTTATAACCACACATATGAATATATAAAGGAGGATTTTTTATGTGTGGAATTACTGCCATTAGTGCAAATAAAGAAGCCCTACCATTCTTACTTCAAGGGCTAGAAAAACTAGAATACCGTGGATATGATTCAGCGGGTATTACAACAATTGAAGGAACCATTTATTTACAAAAAAGCTAAAGGTCGTCTTCAAAATTTAAAAGATTTATTAAAAGATGAAAATGTTTTTAGGTCATGTTGGGATTGGTCATACTAGATGGGCTACTCATGGAATCCCATCAAATTTAAACTCTCATCCTCATACTAATAATGATGAGACTATTTCTTTAGTTCATAATGGAATTATTGAAAATTATAGAGAACTTAAAGAAATCTTAATTTTACAAGGATATCAATTTCATTCTGAAACAGATAGTGAAGTTGTTGTTCATATGATGGATTATTATTATAAAAAAGAAAAAGATTTACAAAAAGCATTAGAAAGAGTTATTACAAGAATTGAAGGAAGCTATGCTTTATGTATTGTTTCAACAATTGAGCCTGATAAAGTCTTTATCGCTAAAAAGACAGTCCATTAGTTATTGGAAAAACAGCTGATGCTTCTGTCGTTGCTAGTGATATTCCAGCTATTTTAGATTATACAAAAGATGTTTATTTCTTAGAAGATTATGAAATTGCTATTTTAAATAAAGGAAATGTTTCTTTCTTTAATCAATACGGAAATCCTATCGAAAAAAGAAATCACTACTATTCCTTATGATAATGAAGCTGCTCAAAAGGTGGTTATGATACATTCATGTTAAAAGAAATTCATGAACAGCCTTATGCTATTGCTGAAACTTTAAGAGGACGTGTTGGAAGGAACAGATCGTATCGTTTTACCTGAGCTTGATGCCATCCATGATAAATTCAAAACTTTCAACAAAGCTTACTTTTTGTTGCTTTGTGGAACAGCTTATCATGCTTGCCTTTCAGGGGCAAACATTTTAGAAAGATTAACAGGAATCCCTACTTTTACTCAAGTTGCCAGTGAATTTAGATATTGTGATCCTATCGTTGATGAAAAAAACAATGTGTGTCTTTGTTTCTCAATCAGGAGAAACAGCTGATACAATGGTGCTTTTACGTTTAGCTAAAGAAAAAGGGTGTACAACAATTGCAGTTGCAAACGTTTTAGGATCATCTATTTCTCGTGAAGCTGATCATACAATTTATACATGTGCCGGTCCTGAAATTGCTGTTGCTTCAACAAAAAGCTTATACAACACAATTAATTGTCTTATTATTACTTGGTATGTATATTTCTCAAGCTTTAGGAAATGAAAATGAAGATTATAAACGTATTATTAAGGTATTGCTTCATTACCTCAACATATCGAAAACATCTTAAAAGATGAAAAAACATTTGAACATTATGCATCTTATTTAAAAGATGAAAAAAAGATGCTTATTATATTGGTAGAAGTTTAGATTATGCTACTGTTTTTAGAAGGAGCTTTAAAATTAAAAAGAAGTTTCATATGTCCATGCTGATGCCTATATTGCAGGTGAGTTAAAACATGGTCCAATTGCATTAATTGAACAAGGAAGTTTAGTAATTGCTGTAGCAACACAACCAAATATTGCTGCTAAAACAATTTCTAACATTCAAGAAACAATTGCTCGTGGTGCTAATGTTATCTTATTTACAATCGATGGACAAGAAGTAGGAAATGTTAAAGAAACATATATCTTACCTGACGTTGATCCAATCTTACAATCTGTTTTAGTTGCTGTACCTTTACAACTGATTGCTTACTATTTACTGGTCTTAAAAGGTTGTGATGTTGATAAACCACGTAACCTAGCTAAATCAGTTACAGTTGAATAAAAAAGAAAACTCTCAATATGTCGATTTTATCGGCTTTTTTTATACTTTTAATTTTTTTATATTATTTTTTATGTTATAATTTATATAGTGATAGTAGTGATATATTATTGGAGGTGTTTCTATGGCTTTTTTCCTTAAAAAATCTACTCTTAAAGGTCGTACCTATCTTTCCATCGTTGAAAGTTATTACTCCCCTCAAAAGCATGGTGGTGCTCATCGCACCTATAAATCACTTGCTTCTGTTGAAACTTGGAAAGCCAAAGGTATCGATGATCCTATTGCCTATTTTCAAAAAAGAAGTGGATGAACTCAACAAAAATAATAAAAACAAGAATTCTCTTAAGATTTCCGATCATTCTCCTGAACTCTATCTTGGATATTTTCCATTCATATCCATGATGAATAAAATGGATATCAAAAAGTATGTCGACTATTTCAATCTGCATAATTCTTTTGAGTTTGACCTTTACGAACTTCTTTCATCTCTTATCTATGCTCGTCTTGTTAATCCATGCAGTAAGCATAGAACTTTTCATGAGGTCCTTCCTCAACTAAGAGACGGCGTTCACTTTTCTTATGATCAGCTTCTTGATGGTCTTGAATTCATCGGCAATGACTACAGCAAGTTTATCGAAATCTTTAATGAACAGACAAAAAAATTCTATGATATCAATACTTCCAAGACCTACTTTGACTGCAGTAATTTTTATTTTGAAATAGACAGAGAAGATGACTTTAGAAGAAAAGGTCCTTCTAAAAGAAAACAGAAAAGATCCCATTGTCGGCTTAGGACTGCTTCTTGATGCAAATCAAATTCCTATTGGCATGGAACTGTTTCCTGGCAACGAAAGTGAAAAGCCCATACTGAGAAATGTCATCAAAAACTGAAAGCTAAAAATCAAATCAAAGGGAAAACCATCCATGTTGCAGATAAAGGATTGAACTGTGCACAGAATATCGCCTTTTCCAAGAAAACGGAGATGGCTATCTCTTCTCAAAATCAGTAAAATCCTTACCTGAAAAAGAAAAGACATGGATACTGTTGGATAATGATGATTGGAAGGATGTAAGAAGCAGAGATGGCACACTGTTATACAGATATAAATCATGTGTCGAAAAATTTCCATACACTTTTGAAATAGATGGTAAAAAGAAAACCCTCTGCTTTACAGAAAAAAGACTTGTTACCTATAATCCAAAACTGGCCTCAAAGAAAAAATATGAAATAGCCAAACAGATTGAAAAAGCAAGAAACCTCTGTTACAGTCAGGCAAAACGATCAGAATATGGAGATTTAGGAAAGTATGTCGATTTCATTGATGAAGACGGAGAGAAAGCCAAGGCCTCAATAAACGAATCAATGATTGAAAAAGAGCTAAAGTTTGCAGGATACAATATGCTTGTCACTTCAGAAAAGGATATGGATGATATTGATATCTATAATACATATCACAATCTATGGAGGATAGAAGAATCCTTCAGAATAATGAAGTCTGATTTAGATGCACGCCCTGTATTTCTTCAAAAAGAAAACAGCATAAAGGGACACTTCCTGATCTGTTATCTTGCCGTACTGTTAGAAAGAATATTCCAGTTTAAGATATTGGATAATCAATACAGCACACATCAAATCATGAAATTCATTAGAAGCTTTAAGGTGGTCAAAGGTGAAAGTAAATATATCAATGTAACGCCATCAAGTGAATTTATAAAAGAATTCGAAAAGATTACAAATCTTCCACTTACAAATTACTATTTGACAGAGCGGCAAATTAGACAGATATTCAATTATAAGATTTATTCAAATTTTGTAATTTGTTTTCAAATATTATCATTTATAACAAAAACTATTAAATTTATTTTCATAAATAACTTTACCCATGATTTTTTTTCGATTTCATACATAATAATTTGTAAATTAACAACTTCAATTCGTACATTTTAATCTTATACTAAATGATTTCTATTTTTAACATCTAGAATGCCAAGCAGTAAAAAACAACAAGTATTATAGTAATATAAAAAATCATTTCAATGAGAGCAAAATATATTTTATTTATTTGTATATAATGTTGTTAAAATAAAAAGCAATATTAAAAATAAATAGAGTAACTAAAAAATCGTGGGGATTTCTCAAGATATAAATAATCCAGGGGCATTATACCGAACCGACTTTGTTGGACAAAAAATAATTAACTTAATGATAAGGCTTGATTCCTAATTTGTAAAGGAGTTAAGCCTTTTCCCTTTACTGTATTTCTAAAATTATTATGATAATGAATATAATCTATCATCGCTTGTTTTAAATTATCAAATGATTAAAATGTATTTTCAAATCCACAAAACATTTCATTTTTCCTTGTCATTCCAACGGTTTGATCATTCATGCCTACTATGACCGCCATGTCGATATCTTTGATCGAAATCATACCATCAGAATATTACGCCTTAAATGCCCATCTTGTAATTCTACCCATGCTGTCCTGATTGAAGATACGATTCCTTATTCTATTGTTTCTTTTGATATCATCATTGATGTTTTAAAAAATAAAGATTTTTTATCGTCTTCTCATGTTTCCTTTATTATTGATTATATTTCTTTTTTTTTGGAGGTAGACTCTCTATTGTTACTGTATCCAATGTTCTCAAAAGGATCTTAAATCTCCAAATGCAACCTTAGCTTTATCATTGTAGATGACAAATCAAAAAAGAAGAATGAACACTACCATCGTTGAAAACAGAAATAAGACTATTAAACTTATCAAACATGCTTCGAATGGCTATCTGAACTGGGAAAGATTCCGTAATTGTATTCTCTACACTTTAAATGATGATACGACATACTATTTTACATGTATCAGAAAGGACAGAAATTAAAATGAAAAAAGTATTTACACTTGTTATTGATGAAAATAATGAACCAATTATTGTCGAAGAAGATGTAATTTTAGAAGATATTCTTAATAGTCTGGCATCGATTTCTAAACGAATAGATGATATACAGCTGGCTCTAATAAAAAATGATGATGTTGATACATCATCAGATTTAGATATTTCCAAAATTGACTTCTAATGTATAGAAGAAACGTGGGGCAAATTTTGCCCCACATCATTTTGATAATTAAAATATGAGAAACCCCTCGTTATTTTAAATTACCAATAAATATCGCTCTTTTTAGGATATCTCTAATTTTAAGATGATCCTACTACCAACATCTAAAGAATACAGTAAAAATTGAAATATTTCAATAAATATGATCAATAATTGTTGAATAATATCAAAATAAATTATTTTTCAAATTTATTTGCTTTATCAAATGAATCATATAGATTAGTTACATAATTTCCATTAAAGCAAGACATACATAACCCACATGTATGTTCTTTTGAAAAAATGAATAGATTTTTTTTAATCCTTCTTCACTAATAAACGCAAGGCTATCAGCTTCAATATATTTACATAATTCTTCAACATTCATTTTATTAGAAATTAATTCTTCTATTGTAGATGTATCTACACCATAAAAACATGGAAATTTAATAGCTGGAGAAGCAATTCTAACATGTACTTCTGTTGCACCAGCATCTTTTTAAATGTCTTACGATTCTTTTCGAAGTTGTTCCTCGTACAATTGAATCATCAATCATAACTACTTTTTTTTCCACTGACAATTGCCGATACTGCAGACAGCTTCATTCGTACACCTTGTTCTCTCATTTCTTGAGTTGGTTGTATAAATGTTCTACCCACATATTTATTTTTACCAATCCCATTTCATAAGGAATTCCTGATGCTTCTGAATATCCAATTCTTTGCTGAAATCGATGAATCTGGAACACCAATAACAACATCTGCATCGATAGGATTTTCATAATATAATTGCTTACCAGCTAATTTTCTTGTTGTATGAACGTTTATACCATCTAAATTACTATCAGGTCTTGAAAAATAAATATACTCCATAGCACATATTTTATCTTGTAATGGATCTTTTGTATAAATCTTACTTAATAATTTTCCATCTTTTACCCTAACAATTTCACCTGGTTCAACATCTCTTACAAATTTTGCTCCAACGACATCTAATGCGCATGTTTCTGATGCAAACACATAAGCACCATTTGGTAAAATTCCAATTGATAAAGGTCGTAAGCCATATTTGTCCCTTGCAGCATAAATTCTATTATCAACCATGATTAAAAATGCAAATGCACCATCTAATTTATCTAAAGAAGTACATATTCTATCAATCATATGTCCACTTTGTCTTTTTAATAAGATGCCCTAATACTTCAGTATCAGAAGTTGAAGAGAAAATGCTTCCTTGTTCTTCTAATTCTTGTTTTAGAATATTTGCATTAACTAAGTTTCCATTGTGACATATACTCATAGATCCTTGCATAGTTCTAAATACAAATGGTTGAACATTAGCAATTCCACCTCCACCAGCAGTAGAATATCTAACATGTCCAATAGCTGAATTACCTTGTAACTCTTTTAATTTATCTTGGTTAAATACTTCTGTAACAAGTCCTTCTGCCTTTATGAAAATCATTTTACCATTGTTTTCACAACAGATACCAGCAGCTTCTTGACCTCTATGTTGTAAGCTATGTAATCCATAATAACATATTTGTGATGCATCTTGATGACCAATTATCCCAAAAAACACCACATTCTTCGTGTAATTCTCTATCCATATAATCCATATAATACCCCCGTGACGTAAATATTGTATAATGCAAATTTATTATCGTCAATATTTTTATATATTAAAAAATCAGAGTTTCCTCTAATTTTTAAAACTATGAATTGGGGCTGGTATTCTTCCACCACGATTTATAAATTCTGAACAATCAAATTCATTAACAGGCATAATAGGAGCATAACCTAATAATCCTCCAAATTCAACCGTTTCACCTACATCTTTTCCAGTTACTGGAATGATTCTTACAGCTGTTGTTTTTTGATTGATCATACCAATAGCCATTTCATCAGCAATAATACCAGAAATAGTAGCTGATGATGTTTTACCAGGAATAGCAATCATATCTAATCCAACACTACATACACATGTCATTGCTTCTAATTTTCAAGTGTTAATGCTCCATTTTCTACAGCATTAATCATTCCTTGATCTTCACTTACAGGAATAAATGCACCACTTAGTCCCCCAACATAAGATGATGCCATTACGCCTCCTTTTTTTACTTGATCATTAAGTATTGCTAATGCTTTGCAGTAGTTCCAGGTGCTCCCTACACTCTTTAATCCCATACCTTCTAAGCAATCTGCAATACTATCACCAACAGCTGGTGTAGGTGCAAGAGATAAGTCAATAATTCCAAATGGGATATTTAACATTTTTGAAGCTTCTTGAGCAACAAGTTGACCCACACGAGTAATTTTAAAAGCAGTTTTTTTGATTGTTTCGCATAATTTACCAAAATCTTCACCTTTACATTTTTTCTATTGCGTTTTTCACAACTCCTGGACCACTTACACCAACATTAATAATACAATCAGCTTCACTTACACCATGAAATGCTCCAGCCATAAATGGGTTATCATCAGGTGCATTACATAAAACAACAAGTTTAGCACATCCAATTGAGTCATTTTCTTTTGTTAAATCAGCAGTTTCTTTAATAATTTCACCCATTAATTTAACAGCATCCATATTAATTCCAGTTTTAGTAGAACCAACATTTACTGAACTACAAACATTGCTTGTTACTTTCATTGCTTCTGGAATAGATTCAATTAAAAGTCTTTCAGCAGGTGTCATTCCTTTAGAAACAATAGCGCTATATCCCCCAATAAAATTAACTTTAAGTTCGGCAGCACATCGATCTAAAGTCTTAGCAATTTTAACAAAATCCTTTGTTGATTTACATGCATTAGAGCCTACAAAAACCAATAGGTGTAACAGAAATACGTTTATTAACAATTGGAATACCATATTTCTTTTCAATTTCTTCACCCGTTTTAACTAAATCTTTTTGCTACAGTTGTTATTTTGTTATATATATTTTTGCATAAAACATCAATATCATGATCCATACAATCTAATAAACTGATCCCTATAGTAATTGTACGTACATCTAAATTTTCTTGTTCAATCATTTTATTTGTTTCTGCAACTTCAAATAAATTAATCATTCTAATCTCCTTTAAATTCGATGCATTTTATTAAAAATATTTTCGTGTTGTAACTTGATATTAACACCTATTTCATTTCCTAATTCATTAAGTTCATCACAAATAGCACCAAAATCTTTGTTGCATTTTGTAATTCAATAATCATCATCATATTGAAATATCCTTGAATAATAGTTTGAGAAATATCTAAAATATTAAGTTTGTTATCAGCTAAATATGTACAAACTTTAGCAATAATTCCAACTTGATCTTTCCCAACAACAGTAATAATACCCTTTTCCATAATTATCCTCCTTATACTTTTGGAATATTATAGCATATGAAAAAAAATTAAAAAGACTAAAATAAAAAAACGACTGTTAAACAGTCGTCTCTAGTGAATTATTCAAACCCATCATAGCTTTAGCTTTTTATAAACAGCTTCACCATTCATCATTCCATAATCTTTCATATCGATTACGTCACATGGTTTGCTTACACCA
>VOFD01001800.1_pt1 | contig 24201 bp, 34 predicted proteins | sample 5384101 | NCBI WGS metagenome assembly VOFD01 (sample SAMN12384723, study PRJNA508395) | human gut metagenome | isolation source: healthy gut C | host: Homo sapiens
ATCGTTCTTATACATTCGACATACCGGAGGGAAGTAAGGTGCTGGTAGGAACTGAAGAGATCCCAACCGCAGGAGTACTGGTGTTTTCAATGTAAGGTATTGATTAATAATAGATAAGTGTAAAAAGATAAATAGGTGATGAAACAAATTGTAGGATTAGTATTGATTTTGTGTTGTACACAAATGGTGGCTCAGGAGGTTTTTCCTGATGGCAAGGCAATCCCTGAATGGTTCAGGGAAAACAAGGAAGTGAATGTGAATGCTTTAGGAAAGAAATATAGCATAACCGATTATGGGTAGCGAACGACAGTACGGTGGTGCAGACAAAGAAGATACAGGAAGTAATTGATCTGGCTGCCCGGAATGGGGGTGGAGTTATAGTTATTCCCAAAGGTACTTTCTTAAGCGGATCACTTTTCTTTAAAAACAATACTCATTTACATCTGGAAGAAGATGCAGTATTAAAGGGAAGCGATGATATTAGTCATTTTCCGGTGAAAATGACCCGTATGGAGGGACAGACTTTAAAATACTTCATGGCTTTGGTAAATGCAGACGGACTGGATGGATTTACAATTTCCGAAAGGGAACATTGAATGGAAACGGGCTTCGGTACTGGAAGTCATTTTGGTTACGGCGTTCTATAAATCCGGATTGCACCAATATGGAAGAAATGCGTCCTCGCATTATTTATTTGTCCAACTGTAAGAATACTCAGATTGAGGGAATCAGAATTATGAATTCTCCTTTCTGGAGCACTCATTTCTATAAATGCAGTTTTTGAAGTTGTTGGATCTTCGCATTACTTCACCTGCCAGTCCCGTAAAAGCTCCTAGTACGGATGCAGTGGACCTTGATGTTTGTAATAATGTGCTGATAAAGAATTGTTATATGTCTGTCAATGATGATGCGGTAGCGCTGAAAGGGGAAAAAGGACCTTGGGCAGATAAAGATGCCAATAATGGAGAAAACTATGATATTATTATTGAAGACTGTACCTACGGATTCTGTCATAGCGCCTTTACTTGTGGTAGTGAGTCTATCCTTAGCCGGAATGTGATTGTCCGCCGTTGTAAAGGTAGATAGAGCACGTGCTCTTCTAACTCTAAAGATGCGCTCGGATACACCGCAAAAAATATGAGTATATTCTGGTAGAGGATATAACAGGGAATGTACAAATTGTCTGAATATAGCTCCTTGGACGCAGTTTTACGATTTGAAAGATCGTAAAGATACTCCCCTTTCTTATTCTAATAACATTACGATGCGTAATATAGACATTGATTGTAATGTATTCTTTAATGTTAAGAAGTCTGATCAATATAAGTTGTCTGATTTCTGTTTTGAGAATCTCACAGTGCGGGCTAAGAAAGGAAAAGTGGATCAGAGGGTAATAGACTCATTTACGATGAATAATGTGAAGATAAACCAATAAAACGACAGAATGATGAAGACATTTTCACTCTGTATCTTAAGTTTATTAATCAGTATTGGCTATTTGTCGGGCACCAGACTGGAATGTGCAAATAGCCAGATATAAACAGGATAAAGCTTGTGCTATCAGCTATACTTTTGACGATGGCCTGGCAGAACACTATACACTTCTTGTTCCCCAACTGGAAAAGAGAGGTTTTCGGGGAACATTCTGGGTCTGTGGTTCTAATATAAATAAGGATAACGAGAACATTACCGACATTACAAGAATGACTTGGCCTCAACTTAAGGAAATGGCTGATAATGGGCATGAGATATCCAATCATGGCTGGGCGCATAAAAACTTCGCACGTTTTCCTATCGAAGAGATAAAAAGAGGATATTTTTAAGAATGATAGTGCTATCTTTGCAAATACAGGTGTAATGCCCCGTACTTTCTGCTATCCCAATAATAATAAAAAAAGCGGAAGGACGGAGAATTGCCGTACAGAATCGTGTGGGGACGAGAACTCACCAGCGTTCGATTGGGAGTAAATCGACTCTGAAGGATTTGGAAAAATGGGTGAATACCTTGATTGAAACCAATGACTGGGGAGTAGGAATGACACATGGTTTAACCTATGGCTATGATGCTTTCCGCAATCCTCAACGTTTGTGGGATCATCTGGATCAAGTAAAAGCGAGAGAGAATGAAATATGGGTAGGAACATTCCGTGAAGTGGTTTCTTATATCAAGGAAAGGGAGGAAACTAAACTGGAAGTTGTGAATAAAAAGAATACCTTGTTGATTACTCCGGAACTTAAGTTGGATCAGGAACTGTTCGTTGAACCGTTGACAATGGTGATTACCGGTAAGGAAATAAAGAAAGTGACTGTGAAACAAGGAAAAGAAGATTGCCGGTACAGATCACTGACGATAAAGTTCTTTTCGATTTCGACCCGTATGGCGGTATGATTAAGGTGACACTGAAAATTCAAAAAAATAAAATTGATTGGACAAATTTTAATATGAGATGATAATGAAACAGAACTTTTTAAAATGGATGGTATGTATGTGTTTCGGGCTATTGTCTGTTGCTACGGTAATGGCGGGCGGTAATTATAAAACTGTCAAAGTAAAAGCTCCTTTTCCGATGCAACCGATTAAAGTCTTTATTTATCCGGACCGGGATTTTAAGATTACGGATTTTGGTGCTGTGCCGGGTGGAGAAGTTGATAATACCAAAGCGATCGCTGCTGCTATTGACGCATGTAATAAAAGCGGGCGGTGGACGTGTGGTTGTTCCGGCAGGCATTTGGCTGACGGGACCCGTACACTTTAAAAAGCAATATAAACCTCTGTTTAGAAGAAGATGCTGTATTGAGTTTTACAGATAATCCGGAAGACTATCTACCGGCGGTAATGACCTCATGGGAGGGATTGGAGTGCTATAATTACTCACCGCTACTGTATGCATTTGAATGTGAAAATGTGGCAATCAGCGGTAAAGGTACATTACAGCCGAAGATGGGAACATGGAAAGTATGGTTTAAACGTCCTGCACCCCATCTGCAAGCTTTGAAGGAATTGTATACCAAAGCTTCGACCAATGTACCTGTTATAGAACGCCAGATGGCTATCGGTGAAAATCATTTGCGTCCGCATTTGATACATTTCAATCGCTGTAAGAATGTGATGCTGGATGGATTTAAAATACGTGAGAGTCCGTTTTGGACCATTCACCTCTATATGTGTGACGGAGGGATCGTCCGTAATTTGGATGTGCGGGCACATGGACACAATAATGATGGTATTGACTTTGAAATGAGTCGTAACTTTCTGGTCGAAGACTGTTCTTTTGACCAGGGAGACGATGCTGTTGTAATCAAAGCCGGTCGTAATCAGGACGCATGGAGGTTGAATACACCTTGCGAGAATATAGTTATCCGTAACTGCCGGATATTGAAAGGACATACCTTACTGGGCATCGGCAGTGAGATCTCCGGTGGTATACGGAATATCTATATGCATGACTGTACAGCACCCAATTCTGTGATGCGTCTTTTTCTTTGTGAAGACAAATCATCGTAGGGGAGGATTTATTGAGAATATCTATATGAAAAATGTAGCATCCGGAACAGCCCAGCGGGTACTTGAAATAGATACGGAGGTGCTTTATCAGTGGAAGGACTTAGTCCCGACTTATGAAAAGCGAATCACTCGTATCGATGGCATCTATATGGATAAAGTAACTTGTGAATCGGCAGACGCTGTATATGAACTGAAAGGAAATGCTGAACTTCCTGTGAAAAATGTGCGGATAAAGGATGTAAAGGTCGGTTCGGTTAAGAAGTTTGTGAAGAAAGTAAGTAATGTTGAAAATGTGGTAGAAAAGAATGTAACTTATTCACAGAAAGATTAAAAGTAAAGAGAATATAAATTCCCCGAATTAAGTTTCTTCATTAATTAGGTAATTTTTGAAACTTGATTCGGGGAATTTATATTACATTTTTTTTGTCAGCTATATATAGCGTACATTAATTGTTTACCGGAAGTCAAACATCAGATTCAGATGTAGCCCTTCATCTCCCGATTTGATTCGGATATTTCCCGGTTGACTGTTAGGACCTTGTTGCTCGATCGGCTTGAACGAGCAGATAGCCGGAATATCGAGCAAGAATGAAAAGATCACCTTCAGGGAATGCAGGCATGGTATCTTTTATCCGTCCTGCCGGTTCTTCTGGAGTGAATACCCGGAAGAAAGTACCGTCATTACGCGAATAAACGGTAAATGAAGTCTTCTCGCCCTCCAGTGTAGCCCAATAGAGGTTGGCATGGTAGCCCTTGAACTCCGGATATATCAGATTCTCAAAACTTTCTCCGGTAATGGTGTTGTTATAATCTTTGTGCCAGATACCGTAGTTCGTTCCTGGTATTCGGTTTTTCCATACCCTGTATGGCCCGCGTCCCATCCATTTCATACCCGAACAGTTTTGTTCCGGATAAGAGAAGCTAAGTCCGAGATTGAAAACCTGTGCATCCATGAAAGCATCGTCGAAGCCACCGCCACCGGAACCGCGATTTAATAAGATTGCATCCATATAGAGCAAACCTTCGTTTGTCAGACGCCAGACAATGGAATCTGCCGCACCTTTATATTTGGCACAATAAATGGCGCCGTCGGAGGAATGACGAGTATAGCTGAGCGAAGGTTCATATCGCATCTTCATACCTATTGCTACCGGACCATCTTTGAATGGAACCTCAGTCTCACCGGATTTAATGTGACGGATCATACCGGTCGCCGCATCGAAGGTTATGCTGACTTTGCTGCTTTTTAGTTCGATGGCGTCAGACGTTTGTCGGGCTTCTGCTTTTTGAGGGGCAGGAGTGAGTGTCGTTTGCGCCAGGTTACGTTCAAAATATTGTTTTGCCAGATGAATCGGATAAGTCCAGTTACAGATACTTTTTTCCTTCTCTATCAAAAAGCCTCCAGTTCGAGCACATCCCCTTTCCGGAATGAATCGGGCAGTTCAAAACGGGCAGTGCCTGTTTCTCCCGGATTGATGGATGGAAGTTGGACTTTTCGGCAATCACCTTTCCTGCTTCTGCGTTTCCCTGGAGAGGAGTGCCGCATGATAAAACCTTATAAGTCATACGACAATCTTTTCAGATTGGTAAAAGTATATTCATTGGTCAGGAGGAAACGGCCGTCGAAGTGGTTAGTAATGAGAAGAGGTTTCAACTGGATAGGCGACCATTGTGCACGGATGGCATAATAGCTTCCTTCTTTTCTCTCGACGTGGTCCTACTACTCCGTCGGGTGCATTGGACTTGTCAGAGTCGAGTATTCCTCCTTTATCACTGCGTTTGGGAGCCTCATCGCAATATACCCAGATGAACCCTCCTGCAAACAAGGGATTGGTACACCAGCGATCCCAAAAAGTCGCGCAGGCCGGCTCCTCCTCCCTGATCGTACATGGCGTGCATAAATTCGGTCGGCATGAATACTTTATAACCATTGGTGAAACGTGCTACGCCTGTCAGATAAGTAGGATAATGATGTGTATCCAAGTCGTTAAAGTCAGCCCAGGGGTGTACCATGTGGCGTTTCTGTAATCTGTCATATTGGGCAAATAAAGGATCGGTTTGCGTATTCCAGCCGCCTTCGTTTCCGTTACTCCAAAGAATGATGCAGGGGTGGTTAACGTCTCGTTCAATCATCTCCTTTACGAGTTTTGCTCCGACTCTGGAGTCGTAACCGTTTTGCCAGCCTGCCAGTTCATCCATGTAGACAAGTCCCAGTGAGTCGCACATATCAAGAAAATGTTCATCGGGCGGGTAGTGCGAACGTACAGCATTCATATTCATTTCTTTGATGAGCAGGGCATCCATTCGGCTTAATGCAGCACTGGTGGTACGCCCTCCGTCTACAGAAAATGAGTGGCGATTGATTCCTTTGACCACTAGTTTGGTACCGTTCAAATATACGCCGTCCTGGGGAAAGAACTCTACGGTACGGAAACCAATGCGTGTTTCTCTGGTTTGTACGATTTTACCTTCGGGATTCTTTAATTCCAATTTGGCTACATACAGATTGGGATTCTCTGTAGACCAGGGAATGATGCTTGCCCATTCACCGCTAATCATCTGCTCCTTATCGGAGTTACTGATTGAATGAGTGATTGTTGTTTGTCCGTTGGAGGTATATACGGTTTTCCTGTCTTTTAATGAACGGACAGATACGATGATTTCATGTCCTTTGGCATCTCCTGCCATATCTACGGCGGCCTGTAATTTTCCTTGATGATCAGCATTTAGTACGAAATGTTCCATGTGTATCTGTGGCAGAACTTCCAACCATACAGGACGGTATATACCGCCAAACAACCACCAGTCAGCTTTCCGTTCGGCGGCATTGATCGATCTGTTGGCTGATTCTTTGGCAACTTTCACTTCAAGCTGATTCTTTTTACCAAGATTGAGTAATTCGGTAATATCATAATTGAAGCGATAGAAGCCTCCTTGATGCATCTCACCTGCCGGCTTGCCGTTTATCATGATTTCTGCATCAGTCATCACTCCGTCAAAGAATATCTTTACCCGTTGCCCTGCCCATGATTTGGGGGCGTCGAATTTATAGCGGTAAGTTCCGGTTTCATCACTGGGGTGTTGTCCTTTTTATGGTATACCATCTACCGTATGTATATTCTCCGAATCCCTGTAGTTCCCAGTTACAGGGAACTTCGATCTTTTTCCATTTGCCACTATTCTGTCCCGCAGAACAGAAAAAATCCCAGGTCTTGGTGTTGTCAATGCCTGTTCCCGAAAGATAAATGCGTTCGGGATGGGGAGCTTGTGCTTGTATGGTAGCCCCATTCCACATAGCTGTGAAAATCAGAGATGTCAGTAAGCATCTAAATTTCTTGTTCATTCTATAATTGATATTATGAGGAATTTATTGTCTGGATACTGTAAAACGGTCGATGTCCGGTGCGCATCCGAAGTTATTTCCCATTCGCACCGTATTGTAACCTTGTTTTTTAAGCTGACAGGGATCGTCACAGATTTCACTTCATTGTTGCTGTTCAAATCTTTAAGGACCGTTTTCGTCCCATTGACAGAAACTTCCAGTTTGCGGTTTTTGTCGCAAGAGTAGAAAATAGTCATTTCATAGTTACCTCCCTTTTTTCGCTGTATACTTCGCTCCATTCGGCAAAGTTCTCTTCCCGACCACCGAGTCGGGATATTTTCATTCTGCCGGAACAATCGGAGGCAGGTACATAAACAATTGGTTTGGATTTCTTTCCCAGATCGTCGTAGCAGGGAAGATATGCCCATTCAGCCTCATAAGATACGGGTTCCAGTCGTTTTTCAGCTTCCATTTTGCATATCATTACGCTGTGTGGCTGAACAGTCTGCCGTATTTCTTCTTTCATTTTTCCAAGATCCTTCTGTTTGATTAAGTCTCGTACTTTTACGTTACCACCCAGTTCAAGGGTTTCAAAAAGGAACGATAAAGTCACATGGCTGGTCGGAAGGGTTATACAATGCTACCGCTCTTGTCAGTCCGCGTTTCCGTTCGATGTCCTTTACCAGTACATAGCTTTCATTTTCATGTTGAACGACGTGTGCCTGAAGTCCTAATACATCCTGATTCAGTGCGATCAGTTCTTTGTTTTCAGTAGCTTCAATGAGAAGTCGGGAATCGTATTCATGTCACATCCGATCAGCAGGGGAGAACTCATGATGCACCACATTCCAAAATGGACTTCTTCTTCGTTGGGTTTCAGTCCACGCCCGATTTCTAGCATATCCATATCGTTGTAATGTCCGTCGGTAGCATTGGCGGAAAGATATAAGTTCTTTTTCTATAATACCTTTTACTGAATTCCATCTGGGACGGATATCAGGACTGATACGCCAGGAACGTGCCAGTCGTTTTGCCCAGGTGCCGGGAAAAGCCCATCGGCAGATATTGATAGATACATCCGTTCTTCCTGTATTGGCAATAGCCTGGCAAATCGTGCTGTAGCGCTTTTCTTCATCCAGCCCCAGTTCGCGTCCGCCACAATAATCGATCTTGATAAAATCATAGTTCCATTCTTTAAGATATAAATCCATATCCTGCTGTTCATGGCCGTATAGTCCGGAGCCCACTCCGTTTGCGTCGTTGTCGTAGATAGAGCCGCAGGTGTTGTCTCCTGCATCCGAGTAAATTCCGGCTTTTAATCCCAGCGAATGGATATAGTCTGAAACCACTTTCATTCCGTTGGGAAAACGGTCGGGATGCGGATGCATTTTCCCGGTTTCGTCCCGATGCCCGAAGAAGCCGTCATCTATATTGATATAGTTGCAGCCTGCCTCTTTCAGTCCGTGTTTGATTAATGCGTCAGCTTGCTGTTTTATCAACTCTTCACTGATATTTACATGATAGGTGTTCCATGAACTCCATCCCATAATAGGACGGTCGATGTCTTTCTGGGCAAAAGTATTTGCCATAAACATGGTAGATAAAATGCCCCAGGCAATCAGATGTTTTTTCATACGTTTGTAGTCTTTTGTAGAAATGGATAACTTTCTTGGCAAAGATATGCAAAGTCGTAACTTGCTCAATGGCAAATAAGTATAGAAAGATGGAAAATCGTCCGTTTCTTGGAGAATTGGGGCGTAAAAACCGGATTAAAGCATGAAAAGTGTATGAATTTAAAGGAAAACGTATGAATTTACATGTACTGACATTACAACTGCCCTTATCTTTGCTAGCAAATGAAAAATACATAAAGTGATGACACATTTAAAAATCTTTTTATTGTTAATCGTTTTGTGCGTTGTCCGTTTTGGATGGGAAAGCACAGACTGGTATAGCGCTTACTGACGAACTTAACGGCAAGCGGATGGAGTAATAGGTGACAGCTATGTGAGAAATCATAAAGAGCCGTTTGAGAACACATGGCACTATAAGTTTGCAAAAGAAGCACGGTATGGAGTATTTTAATTATGGAAAGAATGGGAATAGCATAGCTTATTCCAGCCCGCGATGGGGAAAAGCGATGTATCTGCGATATGCGGAGATGGCGGATAGCCTCGATTATGTCATTGTCATTGGCGGACATAATGATGCATTTAAACTGGATTCTATCGGAGGTATTGATAACTTCAAAGGATAAAATGGAAATTCTGTGCAAAGGCTTAGTCGAGAAATATCCGACAGCGAAAAATCTTTTTTCTTTACCCGCTGGAACTGCAAGAACTTTAAAGGAAGTGACTCGGAAAAAGTAGTGGATGCAATGATTGAAGTCTGCGGCAATTATAGTATTCCTATTTTTGATTGCGCAAGAAAAGGAAGCATCTATGCCGATAATGATACTTTCAGAAGAATCTATTTCCAGAAAAGCAAGAATAATACTGATACAGCGCATCTGAACAGTAAAGGACATGACCGTTTTCTAAAAAGTTGCCGAGAGTTTTCTGCTGCAATATTAGTTTGGAAGAAAATAGTGTTATTTACTATGATGAATAAAAGAGTATTTTGCATTCAGTTGTTGGTATCAACCGTTTGGTTGGGCTATTAGGACTCTGGGAATGTTCGTATTATTTACGTAAAAACATTACGTGCCTTTTCCCTGTTTGTTATCATTCACTAATGAGGGATTGATTTACTTTTGTCGTAATACTAATAGTATTAATCAAACGAACTATCAAACTAACTAACAGAAGAAAACATGTACGGAAAAAATCTTAAATTAGTATTAATGGTAATGTTGCTACTTGTGAGTAAATCCACTTTCTCTCAAGTAACAGAACGCGAACGGCCCAAGGAGTGGAGTCAACTGGTGAAAGGTGCCCGGTTTATGGATCGTTTTCTGCCGATGAAAGGCAATCAACTGTCATCCGACACGTGGGGAACCTCCGATGTGCGTCCGCGTTATGTTGATAATGGTATTGAAGACCGTATCTGGTCCTATTGGGGTGGAAATATCCGGAAAGGAGAAGACGGTAAATATCATCTGATGGTCTGCGGATGGCTGGAAGCCTCTCCTAAAGGACACATGGAGTGGAGAAATTCATGGGTGTTCAATACCGTGAGTGATAATCTGACCGGTCCGTTCAAACCGATTAATATCATCGGAAAAGGACATAATCCGGAGATGTTTCAGGCAAAAGACGGCCGATATGTTTTGTATGTCATCGACGGCCGTTATGTTGCGGATGATATCAACGGAAAATGGGAATATGGAAAATTCGACTTCAATGCGCGCGATCGTAGAATCATCGAAGGATTGTCCAATCTTTCGTTTGCCCAACGGGAAGACAGTTCATATGTAATGGTCTGTCGTGGCGGTGGAATCTGGATCAGCCGGGATGGTTTGTCGGAATATAACCAATTGACAGACCGTCGTGTTTATCCGGATGTGAAAGGACGGTTTGAAGACCCCTGTCATCTGGCGCGATCATATCCAGTATCATCTGATTGTCAATGACTGGTTGGGCCGTATTGCCTTTTATCTTCGTTCAAAGGACGGAGTCAATTGGGTTACTGATCCGGGAGGCCTACATGCCGGGAGTTGCCGTACACGAGGACGGACATTCTGAAGGCTGGTTCAAGTATGAACGTCTGAAAATGTATCAAGATAAGTATGGCCGTGCTATTCAGGCTAATTTTGCGGTCATTGATACTTTGAAACATGAAGATAAGCCATTTGATAATCACAGTTCAAAGAATATCAGTATTCCATTGAATCCGGGACTATTGCTGACAGTGTTGAATGATGCCCATTACCGCTGGAACGAAAACTATCCGGCTGAAAGTACAGGCAGAAGAAGGTTTTCATCCACAAACCGATATGGATATCAGCTCTTTGCGTTTGGCGCTTCGAAGAAGTGAATTATGGCAGAGGAAGTAAAGTATTGAAAACAGAGAATGATGGAAATGACCTGATCATTACTTTCGACGGAAAAGGAAATGGGATTACAGAGAAAGAATTTGCTCCTAAATTGATGGCAGATATAAAAACGGAAAGATGCTTTTACGGATATGCGCGTTTGCCGTATGTTGATTATGTGGAACCGATTCTTTCTGCACGTGCCCCTGTATTCTCTGAATCAAAAAGGCTGGAACAGAATATTGAAGTACAGAACTTCGGACAAGTTAGCTCACAAAAGGCTTCGGGAATCCAAGTATAGAAAGAAGGCAAAATGGTCAAAGTGGCTTGCTGCCGTACCTGCTTTGAAACCCTATGAAAAGCTGACATCCGCTTTGCGACAAAGGCTGATTTTGAAAAAAGGTGAGGACTATAACTTCCTTGTGACTATTTATTCCGGCAAGAAAGTTCTCTCTACTTCCGTTTGAATCGGAAGGTAGTTGAATAATTGAAAGACTAACAATTGAAGATTACCATGAAAAAGAAGATCACATTTTTATTGATGTTTGTACTGTCGTTGTCAATGGTTTCAGCACAAGGTACTTTCCGGTTTGGGACATCTGCAACACCCGAAGGCAAAACTCTTCTGGTGGATAGCAAGGGGCTTATCCTGACGGCAAGCATATCATTCCCGTCATGGGCGAGATTCACTATTCCCGCGTACCGGAGTCGGAATGGCGCCGGGAAATCCGCAAATGAAGGCCGGTGGTATCAATATCATTTCTACATATATCTTCTGGATTCACCATGAACCGGAAGAGGGAAAATGGAACTGAGCGGCAATCATAACCCTGCGCCGCTTCGTCCGGATTTTGTGCAGAAGAAAATGTGATGCTGGTGTTGCGTCTTGGTCCTTTCTGTCATGGGGAAGTGTATCAAGGCGGAATTCCTTCATGGGTACATGAGAAAGCCGGGCAGAATCCTAAGTATAAGATACGTGCCCGTACTCCCGGATTCCTTTGAAGATTGTACGGAGCTTTATAATACTATTTTTGCTCAGGTTAACGGACTTTTGTGGAAAGATGGCGGTCCTGTGGTCGGCGTGCAGATCGAGAACGAAAGTCGCGGTCCTTGGGATTATCTGGAGGCATTGAAAAATATTGCTGTGAAGGCGGGATTTGATGTCCCGTTCTATACACGTACCGGTTGGCCTGCACTTCGGGGAAAAGAGGTTTTCGGGCAGCTGTTGCCGCTTTTTATGGTGACTATGCCGACGGATTCTGGGACCGGAAACTGGAGGGATATGCCGGGCAGTTATGCCGATGCTTTCATTATGAGAGACAAACGTATGAGTAGTGCTATTGCCACAGAGACATTCTCTAAAGAGGAATTGTCGGAAGATTCCCCTCTCTCAGTTCAAAATTGTCATATCCCTATTTTACTTGTGAGTTGGGCGGTGGTATGATGCCGGCGTATCATCGTCGGATAAATATCAATGGAAAGGAGCTTAAACCGCTGGTTATATGCAAGATGGGTAGTGGCTCCAATCTTTCCGGGATACTATATGTATCACGGTGGCACCAATCCATACAATCCTCTTCACACTATGGGAGAAACGCAATCCTCTCCGGGTACTAATCATAATGACCTGCCTCATATGACCTATGATTTTCAGGCTCCTCTTGGCGAAGTGGGACAAGTATTCGAGACTCCCTTTCATGAAGGACGTTTTATCCATCAGATGTTGACAGACTGGGGCAGTGAACTCTTGCAGATGAATGTTGACTCATTAAGCAGGCATTATGCTCGCCGGGGTGCTTTCGAATTCTATAATGACTATGTGCGTATCAAGAATGAGAGCGGGACGTCCCATGTCACTTTTAAAGACTATCGGACTGAGGGTGCAACCATTGACTGGACTACTGTAGAACCGTTCTGCAAAGTGGATGGCCTTATCTATTTCATCGAAATCAGGGGTAAAAAAGCCTCAAATCTCCGTTGACGGCAAGGTCTATACTTGTAAACTTAACAAAGCAGCAGAAGGCGGCAAGCTCAATGTCTGTGTGCTCTCATACGAAAAGGCAAAAAGACTGCCTATAAAATTGACGGTAAACTGCTTTATGCCAAGAATGGCGGTATTCTGTATAAGAGTGATTCATGCATCGTGGAGGAGGTATGGACAAAGTCTCCTGTCATTGCCGCCACAGTCACGGAAGTGAAAAAGCGGATGCTCCCCCGTGTTGTCCCCATGGGGCGTCAGGCAGTGGCTGCGCAACCTGTAGAAGAGGACTTTGCAAAAGCTGCGGTATACACTATTAACTATGATACATCTGGAATAAATAATTATGATAATCTTTTTCTCCGTATAAATTATCGGGGTGATGTGGCCCGTGTGTATGCTGACGGCAGGCTTGTAGCAGATAACTTCTGGAATGGAAAGGAGATGTGGGTCCGTATGGCAGATCTCGTCGGCAAAAAGGTGGAACTAAAGATTTTACCTTTACGTAAAGATGCCCTGTCTACTTTCAGAAAGAACAAAAAGCTATGATTGAGGCGACCAAAGGTGACTATATGCTTGGGCTCGATTCGGTAGAAGTTATTGAGCGTCACACACTGGAGTTTAATGATACTTTTTAATGTCACTTGTCACTTTGTAGAACTAACCGGTTCATTATCAATGAAAAACGGGTGACAATAGATGGTGATAATAGGGTGATAATAGAATAGTAACCTCTTTTCTATTATCACCCTTATTGTATCTTTTGCTGATTTAATCTACTGATTATTAGGCTTTAAATACACCACCCGGTTCCCATATCCGCGAGTGTTAAGAACTCCGTTTTCTACCAGAAGATTCAATTCCCGTAGTGCTTTTCCCTTCAATAAACCCGTAATCTGAGAGTATTCTCTTCGAGTGATGAAGTGATTCTTTGCTAAAAAGGCTTCCAGTCGGGAACGGCGTGTCTCTTCCGGCAAGTTCGATGATTCTTGAAATCGAATTTGGCACGGGTGACCGTCCCCGAACTGCGTCGGCGAAACCAGGGAGTAGCTCTGAAATTTACGTTGTCGAAAGAGATGGAGACCGAACGGATCTCTTTCTTGTCCATCACCGGACGTGCTTTCAAACTAGAGGAGAAATATCCGATTTCTCCCAGTTTCTATGATACCCCTCACTTAAATAATAGGATACCTTCTCTTGAAAAGCTACCATGATACCTGCCAAATCTCCCTCGGTGAAAGAAGAGGCTTCGGCTATTTCACGAAATAACCGTTTGCTGTCAATGGTTCCTTTGGATACAATTCAGGGGATACAGAGGCTGTACTTCTCCGTCTCCCTTTTCATTCGGTTTTCGCCGAAAGTCATAATCTGCTGCCATAGCGTCACTTGTTTTTGTTGGTTAATAGGATTGTTACTCAATTGATACCGCGTGTGTTAGTACAAACACTAGTAACCTTAACATGTAGACAAGGCTCGACTAATATATTTTGTCTGTTTCACGTTTTCGTTCCACGTACGTGAACCGTTCGGACTATGTACGTGAACCCAATAGTTCACATACGTGGACCGATGGGACCATGTACGTAAAACGATTTCTTATCACTACAAAGATACATTAATCTAAGCTTCTAAACAACTTAATGAACGTTTTATTTACTATTAATTCAAGGAGCTTCCGAAAGAATGGAAAGGCGGATAAATAATCTGTAATAATAATGAATAGAAAGGTTGTTTACTGTCTGTTTTATGCCTACCTTTGAGGGATATACATAAATATTTAAGAAAAGTAATGAAGATAACACAAATCAGGGAGAAAGATGGAGTCGAAGTATTAAGTGTATTAGATTTTAACTTGTTGATAGAGAAGATAAAAACAGAGATTAAGACCCGTCCGGTGACCGGATTGCGCCAAGCCCTTCATTTTGTTTTACCCGGAGAATCTTGCAGTTTTGCCGGGAAACTTCCCAAAGTAATACCCGCTGCTGTTTTCGGACGTGTGAATGGCGTGAAGCGGATGAAAGTATATAATGGCATCGTGGAACTGACCGTAGGTCCGTTGGCAGGGAAAAGTAGAAGTGGAGATGGTCAAGAAGAAAGCGGCTGAATTGCCGCAGACTATGTTTGCATATATGGGATCAAGTGGAAATTCCGTGAAGATATGGACTCTTTTTACCCGTCCGGACGGTACGTTGCCGCAGACGCAGGAAGAAGCTGAAATTTTTCAGGCACATGCGTATCGTTTGGCGGTGAAATGCTATCAGCCGCAAATCCACCTTTGATATTCAGTTGAAAGAGCCGGTTTTGGAGCAATATTCACGGCTGAGTCACGATCCCGAACCTTTCTATCGGGAAAATTCCGTGCCGTTTTATCTTTCTCAGCCTTTCGGGATGCCGAAAGAAATGAATTATCAGGAGAAGCTGACCCCGGAAAAGTCTCCGTTGAATCGTGCCGTTCCGGGATATGATACGGAAGATGCGCTGGCATTGATGTATGAGGCTGCCTTGCGAAAGACTTTTCAGTCGATGGAAGAGGGTGGAGGCGGAATGATGATTTGCAGCCCCTGGTAGTCCGGTTGGCGGAAAATTGTTTCCTTTCCGGTATTCCGGAAGAGGAAGTGGTGAGGAGGACCATTCATCGGTATTATCATTCGAAGCAGGCTGTGCTGGTTCGCGAGATGATAGGCAATGTGTATCAGGAATGCAAAGGCTTCGGCAAAAAAACGGGCTGACAAAAGAGCAATATCTCAATATGCAGACAGAGGAGTTTATGAACCGTCGTTATGAATTCCGCACAATACACAGATAGGTGAAGTGGAATACCGGGAACGATGCTCGTTTTATTTTCGTTTCCGTCCGTTGATAAACGGGCGCAGAATAGTATTCTGCTGGATGCGCAAAGTGAGGGTATTGCGGTGTGGGACCGATGTGGACCGTTATCTGCATTCAAACCGAGTATCTGTTTATAATCCATTGGAAGAATTTATTTTTCATCTTCCTAATTGGGATAAAAAGACCGCATTACGGAACTGGCAGACCGTGTGCCATGTGCTAATCCGCATTGACGATGCTTTTCCATCGCTGGTTCCTCAACATGGTAGCTCATTGGCGTGGGTATGACCGGCAGCATGCGAACAGTACTTCCCCTTTGCTGGTAGGTGCGCAGGGGACACGCAAGTCTACCTTTTGCCGGGATCTGATACCGCCGGGACTTCGCGGATATTATACGGATAGTATTGATTTCAGCCGGAAGCGGATGCGGAAATGTATCTGAATCGCTTTGCGCTGATCAATATTGACGAGTTCGATCAGATTACTTTTGACGCAGCAGGGGCTTTTTTGAAGCATATTCTGCAAAAAGCCGGTAGTCAATCTTCGTAAATCGTACAGTAATTCGGTGCAGGAGTTGCGGCGTTATGCTTCGTTTATCGCGACCAGCAATCAGAAGCGATTTGCTGACTGATCCGTCCGGTAGCCGTCGTTTTATGTGCGTTGAGGTGACGGGTACGATTGATACGGCACGCCCGATTGACTATGAGCAGTTGTATGCACAGGCTATGTACGAGATTTGTCATGGCGAGCGGTATTGGTTTGACGATAAGGATGAGGCTATCCTGGCACAGGGGAATCGGGAGTTTGAACAGACTCCGCCGGCTATTCAGTTATTCTATCGTTATTTCAAGGTTGCAGGGGATGATAAGGAAGGAGAATACTTATCTCCGGTAGAAATATTGGATTATCTGCAAAAAAAGAACGACCATTACGCTGTCTTCCGGCAAGGCGCATCACTTTGGACGGCTGCTTCAGAAAGAGGATTCTTGCAAACATACGAATAAAGGGACTGTGTATCTGGTGGTTAAGATATAAAAGAGGAAAAGGGTAAAAGTGACAATAGAAAGCTTTTATTATTTCTATTGTCACTCTATTGTCACTCTATTGTCACTGTCTATTGTCACTCTTATTACTTTGATAATCAATTGTTTAAGTTGTAAAAGTGACAAGTGACAATAAGAATGGCAAAATAATCTTTATAGTTCTTGATTGTACTTCGCAAACATGAATTTGTGTTTATCGCATATATTTTTAATTTGTCAACTTCTTTGTCGACACAATTATATTTGAAAAGTTTGCCATATTGCTTTTTATATATGGTTATTCTTGTTTCAAGAAAACCGGAATAAATTGTATTATCTACACTCTTTCTTATTTAAAAACGCGTTCAGAGCATGTATTTTCGTTCAAAAGGCGGTATTTTCCATGTTTATGTACGATCTTTTCATTGCTATTTCTTATATAAGTCGTTAAGTTTGCAACAGTTTTTCACAGGTATTATGATAAAGTGCCCGAAGAAAAAACAGAATCTAACTTTTGTTTAATTAAAAATAGATAAAATAGATTTATATTGTTACTTAACAGATTTTTAATATTATGAGAAATGTGATGAATCGTAAGCGGCATTGGCTGCTATTATTGCTCCTCTCACCTTTTTTTTCTCTCTTGTGAGGACAAGATGGATGAGCATTATGAAAAACCCGAATGGCTGAAAGGTACAGCTTGGGAAGTTCTTTCTAATGAATATGGAGGTAAGTTCTCCATGTTTCTAGAAGCGGCAGAGTTATCAGGCTTTAAGCCTATTCTTGATGGTAAGAGTGTCGCAACTGTCATGGCTCCGGACAATGATGCGTTTGCTGCTTATCTGGAAGAACACGGTTATGTTTCAGTGAAGGATATACCGACAGATGATTTGAAGAAACTGATTGGTTATCATTTAATCTACTACTCTTATAGCAAGAGTGATCTTGAAAACTTCCGCCCGGAAGACAGTGCAACAAGCAAAGACGATGATGACGATGATGAATTGGGAGTTTTACAACCGGGAATGTATTACAAGTTTCGTACACACAGCACCAGTCCTATTACAAAGGAAGTGGATCCATCAACAAACAATACTGTAACCGTCTATCATTTAGAGCGGTTCTTGCCTGTATTCTCTCACCACATCTTTGCCTCTAAAGGTATAGATGCCAAGAAGAATTATGAATTTTTCTATCCTAACTCTACGTGGACGGGAGATAACGGGTTCAATGTGTCGAATGCAAGTGTTAAAGAATACCAAATCATAACCAATAACGGCTATATATATAATGTAGACAGGGTGTTGGAACCATTGGAAACTATTTATGATGTTTTAAAGAAAAATCAGATTATTCCGATTTCCTCGACTTTTATAGCCAGTACAGTACTTATGCCTATGATAAGGACTTGTCTGCCGATTATGGAAAAGCAGTAGGAGTAGATAGTCTTTTTTCTGCATGCACATTCACCAAACGGGCTTCCGAATATCGCGTTGGAATGGCCGACACCTAACTTCCGTCTTTATCCGGAATTAGCTTCTATCTCCTATAGTATCTTTGCACCGTCCAACCAGGCACTCAACACTTTCTTCAATAGATATTGGAAAGCTGGAGGATATTCTTCTTTAACTGATTTGGACCCGTTGATTACTAAGATATTGCTTTATCAATCAGTATATGGAGGTTCTATCGTTTTCCCTGACGAAATTAGCGGAATTACCAACTCTTTGGGTTCGCATTATGATTTCCAGTTGAGCGATGTGAAAGATAAGAGTATCTGTGTGAACGGTAGTTTTTATGGATTAAGCAATTTCCCGATGCCTGAAATATTCAGTACCGTGATGGGACCGTCTTTCCTTAAAAGAGATTACCTGCTTTCGTTGTATGCTATCTTTCAGAGTAATCAGATGGCTGCGTACACTACCACTGCTACAAACTATACGATGTTGATCACTAAAAATAGCGGATATGAAATCAGTGACATGCGTCTGATGTCTGATGGAGTCGGTAATACACTGGCAACATCCGGAGAAGATGGTGATGTGGCTGTTTCAACTTCGGACCTGAAAAGAATCGTCAGTGGTGGAACTGTAGTAGGAGATGTTAACTTTAATACGCCTTGGGCTGTTTATGCTACTCAGGATGGTGGAACATATTGGTTTGTGAAAGATGGGAAAATGACAACGAACTATGTGTTTAACAGTGTATTAGGTCAAGATCCGCAAACTGTTATTCCTACACTTTTCACCGAAGTAAAAGAGGTGACCAATGATGCCGGAGGATCTTGGGCAAACGGTAAAGTATATGAATATGAAAGTGACTTCGGTGTATTCGGGAAATTGGATGGATTGGAATATACAAGCCTGAGGACAATGTTGACCTCTATTGGAGAAACGAAATATCCGAATTTTGTATTCGCCTATTTAATGAGACAAGCCGAACTGTTTGCTACTATAGACGGTGTACTTGCTTGGGATTACAGATTGGCAGGACGTCTTATCGGGTTCATTCCGACAAATGAAGCACTAAAAGAGGCTTTGGATAATGATCGTATTCCGGGAGTGAAAGGTACGATAGATTTAAGTCTGCCATCACCAACTCTTCAAGGAGAGATTACAAATCAATACTTATTACGAGAATATCTGCTCAATTATTTCTTTACGCCTACCAATGCTCCGGTTGCATCAGGCTGTCCGTATCTCGGATCACCTGACTGGCTATCGGGAGAATATCGTAACAGCAATAATATTCCTGTGAAGTATACTGATAACGGCGCTTTCATCACCTTGCAGTTGCAGAACCAGACCACCGGTCAGTACGGAAATGCATGTAAGATAGTATCATACGAGAATTTCCCATTTGCTTTTATGGACGGTGCTTTCCACCTGATAGACGCTGTTTTTAATTAACTGAATATCTAATTAATCATGAATCAGACAAATAAAGTCTTTTTATACATTGGTAGCCATTTTTCTGTCCTGTTCTATAGAAATGGCAGGGCAGGTACAGAAGGTTATATCCGGTACGGTTACCGAATTGTTTGGAAAAACTGCTGAACCACTGGTTGGTGTAAATGTCAATCTAGTAAACAACCAGAACCGTTCGTTGGGTGGTGGTATCACAAAACCTGAACGGGCAATATAATGTGAAAGTCCCAGAGGGAGAGAAAGATCTGACAATTGTTTATTCCTATATCGGAATGAAAACAAAGCGTATAAAGTATACAGGGCAAACTCTGCTCAATGTGACTTTGGAGTCAGAATCAATGGCGGTGGATGAAGTAGTAGTTTCGGCTCGTCGGTTAAATAGAAATGATTTGGGTATTTCGGATAAAGAAATGGTTTCGGCTACTCAGAAAGTTGATATGGAAAAGTTGATTGCCGCTGCACCTGTTGTATCTATAGAGGAAGCGCTGCAAGGACAATTGGGTGGTGTGGATATTGTATTGGGTGGAGACCCCGGTAGCCGTAGTGCTATCAGAATCCGTGGTACAAGTACGTTAAATGCATCTTCCGATCCGTTGATTGTTATTGATGGTGTGCCTCATCCGACTGAAATCAGTGATGATTTCAATTTCAGCACAGCTACGGAAGAAGATTTGGGTGCTCTTTTAAATATCTCACCTAATGATATTGCTTCAGTTGAAGTATTAAAAGATGCATCAGCTACTGCTATTTGGGGTACTCAGGGTGCCAATGGCGTATTGGTTATTAAGACAAAACAAGGTACGGTTGGTAAAAACTCGTTTCTCATTCTCCTCCAAATGGACAATGAAGGAAGATCCGAGTACTATCCCGATGTTGAATGGTAAGGAATATACTTCTCTTATGCAGGAATCTATCTGGAATTCTGCCAAATACATCGGTCTGAATAATCCGGGGAAATAAATACCTCAATATGTTGTCTGATGCTCCTGCAATCGGTGACAATCCGGACTGGAGATATTATGATGAGTATAATCAAAATACTAATTGGTTGGATTATGTACGCCAAAAAAGCATTGGTTTCTGATAACAGTTTTTCAATGAATGGTGGTGGTGAAAAAGCAACTTATCGTTTCTCGTTAGGATATATGAGTGATATCGGTACTACTATCGGTACGTCTATGAACCGTTTTAAATACTTCTATGGTCATTAACTATCAGTTCTCTAATAAGTTGAAATTCGGCGCAGACTTTTCTTATTCGCAGACCAATACGGATGCGAACTGGACAAACACTATTCGCTCGGAAGCATTGAGTAAAATGCCGAACAAATCGCCATTTACTGTAAAATGACTTGACAGGTGCATTGACTGATGAATACTTTACTTACCACGATCCTAATTTTGAAGGTTCGTTTAATGGAAAAAGTAATTATAATCCTGTTGCTATGGCACATGAAGCTATCAACAGAACTGTGCAGCGTGAAGGTAAGATAACATTCCGTGCCGATTATGAGATTTTACCGGGATTTTATTATAAAGGTTGGGCTTCTATCAATATGCGTGCAATTAAAACACGTCGCTTTCTGCCACAAGTTGTAACAGGAGTGGAACAAGTCAACAAATATGCCAATCAGAGTGCGGACGCTTATTCCGATCAATTGGCTTTGCAGACAGAGAATAAGTTGATGTATATCAAGAACTGGAATGACAAACATAATATTATTGCGAATGTATTGGTTCGTACCGGTCAGTATATCAATTCAGGCTATAATAGCGAAGTATACGGTAATGCTTCTTCCGATCTCTCCGATCCGGTAGTCGGAACTACTATTAGTGACATGAATTCAAGCGAATCGGAAACACGTAATGTATCTTTTGTAGGGGTATTGAACTATACATTGCTGAATCGTTATGTGGTACACGGATCTCTTAATGCTGAAGGTAACTCTGCTATGGGACGTAATGAAAGAATGGGTTATTTCCCTGCTGTAGGTCTTGCATGGAACTTCCAGAACGAGCCTTTACTGGAAAAAGCAAGAGATAAATGGCTGGACGAAGCGAAATTCCGTTTCAGTATCGGGCAGAGTGGACGTGCTCCCAGCGGTGCTTCTGTTTATCTGGGCGCCTACGTGAAAGGAACAGACTATATGAACATGTCGGCTACAAAGCAGGCTCGTATGCAGTTGGATAATTTGAAATGGGAAACCTCTACCGAATATAATTATGGTCTGATGCTTCCGTATTAAAAGGTCGTTTAAGATTTACATTCGATTATTATTATAAGACGGTGAAAGATTTTTGCTGCAAAAGAACTACAAACTACCTTCAACCACTAGTTTCGGATCGATTAGTTATTTTAATTCAGGTAAAATGGAGAACAAAGGTTGGGAGTTCCGTACAGATGTCGTAATCTTTGAGAATAAAGACTGGCGTATCAACGGTTATGTGAACTTTAGCCGCAACGAAAATAAGATTACTGAGCTACCTGCCAATATGGTACAGGAGAATTATTCACCAAAGAATGGGGCATATGCTGCCCGTGCGGAAGTTGGACGCCCTATCGGTTCGTTCTATGGATACCGTTACAAGGGAGTATATCAAAACACCGATGCAACATATGCACGTGATGCTGAAGGAAATGTAATGAATGATGCAAAAGTTAGACCAATCGTAATGAAAAACCTGACAGCTACCTGTCAGCCGGGAGATGCGATGTACGAAGATATCAATCATGACGGTGTTATCAATCAATATGATATTGTCTATTTGGGTAATGCCAATCCGACATTGACTGGTGGTGCGGGATTGACTGTCAAGTATAAACAATTTTCTATCAATACTTTCTTCCACGGACGTTTCGGACAGTCAGTCGTGAATACGGCTCGTATGAATAATGAGTCCATGCACGGTAACGCCAATCAGAGTACGGCTGTGTTGAGAAGATGGAAGAACGAAGGTGATATTACAGATATACCGCGTGCATTGTATGGCGAAGGATTCAACTATTTAGGTTCTGATCGTTTTGTGGAAGATACTTCCTTCCTTCGTTTGAAACAGTTGACACTGAATTATGCATTTCGAAAAGCATTTGCAATAAATTGGGTATCACTTCACTGACATGTTTCGTTACAGGATACAACCTGTTTACTTGGTCTTCTTACACCGGTCAGGATCCGGAAGTAAACCTACCGTCGAGACCGACAGACCTGGCTACGGACGGTGCAACGACACCTGTGTCCAGACGATATACTTTTGGTTTTAACTTAAGTTTCTAATACGATAACAAAATGAAGAAATTATTAATATACATAGCAATGGCCGGAGCAACTTTGCTGACTTCCAGTTGTAATGATTGGCTAGACGTACTGCCTAAGAACGAACAGGTATCTCCGGAATACTGGAAAACAAAAGAGCAGGTGGAAGAGGTACTAGCACAAGGATATCAAAACATGCGTCTGACGGTTCCTTTACATTAATTTATTGGGGCGAACTTCGTGGGGCATCCATTTATGCTTATTCAGGTAAATCGAAACAGGAATTACAGAATTTTCAGTTGAATTCTTCATCCGGCGAATGCAAATGGGGAGGTTTCTATTCTATATTGAATGTGGCGAACTCCATAATTAAATATGCACCGGAAGTAAAGAGGCAGGATGAAACATATCATGAGGCAGTAATGAATTCAAATATGGCGGAAGCATATTTTTATGCGCGCTTGGACATACTTTTACGCTGGTACGTAACTTTAAAGAAGTGCCGTTGATTCTGGAACCCTATATGACAGACGAGTATGCTGTCGATATACCCAAATCTTCGGAAGAGACGATTATCGCACAAATCAAGCTGGATATCGAGAATGCACTTTCCACAGGAGCAGCTAAAGAAATGTATGATGATGAAGACTGGACCGGCATGAGTAAAGGACGCGTCACTGTATGGGCACTGTATGCATTGATGGCAGACGTGTGTTTGTGGAGCGAAGATTACGATGGTTGTGTAAGATATGCAGATATGCTGATTAATTCAACTTCCGCTTTCCGTCCGGCATTTGTGGAAGACCCCGAACAATGGTACAATATCTTCTTCCCGGGCAACAGCAACGGTTCTATATTTGAACTAAACTTTGATCAGTCACGCAATCAATCTCCTGACGATGATGCTACAGCGAGTACATATCCTTCGCCATCTAACGTTTATCCTGGACACAATCGACAGTTGCCTCCGCCGTCATTCCCTCCGCGGCGGCCTTTCTCACCGCGCTCTGGGCCTCTCTCCTGTGAATATCCCAACGCCGTCAAAGCCTCCGCGGGGCCTCCTTTTGGAACTTATCAATAAAATACTTCCGCAGCACTAGAGAACGAGCGTCTGCCGTTAAGTGTTCCGCGCGGATCTTGTATCTCAAGCGATATGCCGACTTCGTTCTAATCCCGGCGCCTTTTGTTAGCGCCTTCGCGTCTTCCCGAAAACAACGGCGATCCGAAGGCATCCGGCGCCATCGCGGACAGAATCCCCAGGGGCGCTCCTGGGGCCCACGCCGTTTACGCCGATATAAAGCCGAAAAGCTCCAGATCCGCCCGGTCCAGAAACCCAAACAGGCTCATCCCGGTTTCGCTGATAGCAATACGTAACTGAACGAAGCATACTGA
>VOFD01002641.1_pt1 | contig 24176 bp, 22 predicted proteins | sample 5384101 | NCBI WGS metagenome assembly VOFD01 (sample SAMN12384723, study PRJNA508395) | human gut metagenome | isolation source: healthy gut C | host: Homo sapiens
AATCTGCCCTGACTTCCGTTGTTATTATAGCGGAGTTCCAAATGCGCATATCCGTCCTTTGTCCAAGGAATCATCTCATTCACAACCAGATTAAGAATAGGTTTCTGCGGACTGGGAAAATTCAACATAAAACGTACATTCAGATAGTCATCAGAAGGCCACATATCCTTGATCTGTACTTTCATATTTCCAATACTGTCCATATTATCGGGGTTCAATCCGATAATTTCCTGAACAGTTACTAAGGTATAGTCATTCAAACGGATATTATAAGCAAATCCACTTTCACCGGCTTCCAAAAAGAATAATTTCCAAAAATCCGTTCTCCTGCCTTCAAATCCCGGTAAGGAACAATATGCTGCACCACCCACAACTTCTCTCCGTTGTCCAACACCAAATAAGGAGCATCATACTGAGGTTGTTTTTCTACGGTAGCCATAGCTATAGTCACCGTACTGTCCGGATCACTTTCATCATTACCACAAGATGAAAAGGAGAATACTCCGCTCAAAAGAAGCATCGCCCCTAACATAGATTGAAAAAAATATTTCATATACTTCCAGGGTTTAAGTTGTTTACCCGAAAGAACAAAAAGAGATCGTGAACAGTTTATTTCTTCAACAAAGCTACCATTTCACGGGCTGTTGTCCCCGAAGCTCCTGCCGGACCTAAAATCTGAATAATACGATCATACTCTTCCAACACCTTATTTCTGTATACCTTATTATATAAAAGAGATTCTAACTCTGAACGCACGTTATCCACCGTCATCGTATCCGCCACCAGTTCACGAACCACTTCCTTGTCGGCTACCAGATTAACCAACGAAATATATTTCACTTTTAGAATATGCCGGCGAAGAAAAGCGATAAATTTCCCTACCGGAGTATAGTAACACACCACTTGAGGAACACGGAAAAGAGCTGTTTCCAAAGTTGCAGTACCCGAAGTCACCAATGCCGCCTGCGCGTGCTGCAACAACCTGTAGGTCTGTCCGAAAATGATTTTAACCGGTACATTCGGATTTATATAATCCGAATAATAGGCAGGGTCCATCCCCGGAGCCCCTGCCAGCACCAATTGATAATCTTTGGTAAACGGAGCAGCAGCCTCCAGCATCATCGGCAGGTTGTCTTTGATTTCCTGTTTCCGGCTGCCCGCCAACAATGCGATAACAGGCTTTTCGGACAAGCCATTATCCGCCACAAATTCCGGAAATCCATCCGGATGTTCCTTACAATAAGCATCCACTGCATCTACACAAGGATTACCCACATAATGAACAGGGTACTGATGTCCGGCAAAAAACTCAATCTCAAAAGGCAGGATGGAAAACAGTTCGTCTACATCCCGCTTGATATTTTTAATCCTATACTCTTTCCAAGCCCATATTTTAGGAGAAATATAATAGTAGACAGGTATTTTCGTCTGCTTCTTTATAAACTCGGCTATTTTCAGGTTAAAGCCGGGATAATCCACCAGAATCACTACATCAGGAGCCCAACGAACAATGTCCTGCTTACATTCTTTCATATTCCGAAAGATAGTACGCAAATGCAACAACACCGGGATAAAACCCATATAAGCCAGTTCTTTGTAATGTTTCACCCGCGTTCCACCAACAGCCGTCATCAAGTCCCCGCCAAAGAAACGGAATTCTGCTTCCGGATCTTCCTGTATCAAGGCACGCATCAAATTAGATGCGTGCAAATCGCCTGATGCCTCGCCTACTATCAAATAGTATTTCATACTTCCAGATTCCAGTTTTTCAACTCATTCATCATCCCATAAGCAGTCACATCAATTTGGGTCGGAGTTACCGCCACATACCCATGCCCTAATGCCCAGTGATCCGAATCTTCCGCTTCCGGTTCATAGTTATCAAACTCTCCGGTCAGCCAGAAATACTCTCCCCCCCGAGGATGCAGACTACGCTTCCATTCATTAATCCAAGCCCCATTCGTCTGACGGCAGATGCGTACCCCTTTCAAGGAAGCTGTATCCGGAAAGTTCACATTCAAGCAAATCCCCAAAGGCAAGCCATGCTCCAGGACCTGCTCAGTAATACGGCGTATATAAGGCAGCGATGAAGAGAAATCAGCATCCGCAAAATGATTACATAATGAATATCCGATAGAAGAGATCCCCTTCAGACACCCTTCAATCACTACCCCCATCGTACCGGAATAATGCACATTCACTGAAGAATTATCACCGTGGTTTATTCCACCTATCACCACATCGGGACGACGGGGAACCACCGTATGCAATGCCAGTTTCACACAATCTACCGGTGTGCCCGTACATTTATACACAGTCAAATCCTCCTCTTCACGTACCTTGTAATACTTCACAGGATGCTCGGAAGTGATCGCCCCCGAAGCTCCCGAACGAGGACCGTCCGGTGCCATTACGATTATCTCACCCATTCCACGCAACCCGCGTATCAATTCATTCAATCCCTTAGCTTCCACGCCGTCATCATTTGACAGCAATATCAACGGTTTTTCTTTCTTCATATTTTTCCACTCTTTTTCTCGGAGCGTAAAGATACAACTCTTTGCCGGAACTACCCCTCACCGGAAAAGAAAATTATCTTAATGTTCTACAACCCAGTGCTAAAAATAGAATAGAATTGAATGAAAATTTCTATCTTTGCCGCCGTTGAGTTATTAACAAAACCAATGAGTTATCAACAGTTTTGCTAATGTCTGCCGTTTTTTATAGGTGCAATCACCTATTATTTGTTACTTCGCAGCGAGAAAAACTGATTAATATGGGAAAAATTATTGCTTTAGCCAATCAAAAAGGTGGCGTAGGTAAAACTACCACAACGATTAACCTCGCAGCTTCTCTGGCAACACTGGAGAAAAAGGTGCTGGTTATTGATGCAGACCCTCAGGCCAACGCATCATCAGGATTGGGTGTGAACATCAAAGAGGTAGAATGCTCTATCTATGAATGTATTATCAACGAAGCCGATATACGGGAAGCAATTTATACCACCGACATTGACGGACTCGACATTGTTTCTTCACACATCGACCTGGTTGGCGCAGAAATAGAAATGCTGAACCTGGAAGACCGCGAGAAGATCATGAAAAAAGTATTAGCCCCCATGCGGGACGAATATGACTATATCCTGATAGACTGCTCCCCGTCGTTAGGCTTGATAACAATCAATGCGCTGACAGCAGCCGATTCAGTGATTATCCCTGTTCAATGCGAATATTTTGCATTAGAGGGCATCAGCAAATTGCTGAATACCATTAAGATTATTAAATCGAAACTGAATCCTTCACTGGAAATAGAAGGCTTCCTGCTGACAATGTTCGATTCACGTCTGCGTCTGGCCAACCAGATTTATGATGAAGTGAAACGCCATTTTCAAGAATTGGTATTCAAGACAATTATACAGCGTAACGTCAAACTGAGCGAAGCTCCCAGCCACGGCATTCCTGCAATATTGTATGATGCCGACTCTACCGGAGCCAAGAATCATTTGGCATTGGCACAAGAAATTATAACACGTAACAGTAAGTAAACAATGGCAGTACAGAAGAAATTTGCTTTAGGACGCGGGCTTGACGCACTGATCTCGACTGAAGAAGTAAAGACAGCCGGCTCATCTTCTATCAACGAGATAGAACTGAGCAAAATATCCGTCAACCCTAACCAGCCGCGTCGTGAATTTGATCCGGTGGCGTTACAGGAGTTGGCCGACTCTATTGCCGAAATTGGTATCATCCAACCCATTACGTTGCGTCAACTGAGTGAAGACTCTTACCAGATCATAGCCGGAGAACGTCGTTACCGCGCCTCCATACAGGCAGGACTTAAATCTATTCCGGCATACATCCGCACAGCCGATGACGAGAATGTAATGGAAATGGCGTTGATTGAAAATATTCAGCGTGAAGATTTGAATTCATTGGAGATTGCACTGGCTTATCAACATTTATTGGAACAATATGCATTGACACAGGAACGGCTGAGCGAACGTGTAGGGAAAAAACGTACCACTATCGCCAATTATCTGCGCCTGCTGAAACTTCCGGCCCAGATTCAAGTAGCATTGAAAAACCGCGAAATAGACATGGGACACGCCCGTGCCTTATTGTCCTTAGATGATCCTAAGACCCAAATACGTATCTTTAATGAAATACAGTCACAAGGCTATTCTGTCCGTAAAGTGGAAGAAATTGTCAAGGCACTGAGCAGTGGCGAGACAGTGGACAGCGGTGGGAAGAAGATCAAACCGAAAGGCTCCAAACTATCCGAGGAATACACTTTGCTGCAAAGCCACCTCTGCGGATTCTTCGGTTCGAAAGTACAGCTATCATGTACAGCCAAAGGAAAAGGCAAGATCAGTATTCCGTTCAATAACGAAGAGGACTTGGAACGAATCATGGAAATACTGGATTCACTGAAAAAGAAAGAATAAAGCGTTATTACTACATTGAAAAGAAGAACATCCACATATAAACTGTTTACATTCCTGCTTTTATGCCTTATGATGGCTGGAAGCATGAATGTTCACGCCCAAAAGGCACGCAACCGCCGTATGGGTATAAAGACAGATTCTATTATACAAGTCAAAGATTCACTTGTCATTGACAGCCTGAAACTGCTGGAAGAACGGCAAAAGATAGAAAATATGGAAGCACCTGTTGATACTGCCGCTTTAGTCCGTAAAAATGATTCCATACAGAAAGCAATGGCTGCCGAAACAAAACCCCGGTTTATCCCGAACTCCAACCGTGCCATCTGGCTGGCGTTGGTAATTCCCGGCGGAGGACAGATATACAACCGTAAATATTGGAAACTGCCGATAGTATATGGTGGGTTTGTGGGATGTGCATATGCGCTGACCTGGAACAACAGAATGTACAAGGACTATTCTCAAGCCTATCTGGATATTATGGACGATGACCCTGATACCAAAAGCTACGAAGACTTCCTGCCTCATGGCATGAGCGCGGAAGGTATGGAGGACACCTTTAAAAAACGAAAAGATTTCTATCGCCGAAATCGGGATTTAAGCATATTCTGTTTTATCGGTGTATATATACTGTCTGTCATAGACGCATACGTGGATGCCGAACTATCTGATTTTGACATATCCAAAGACTTAGGTCTTCAAATACAACCTGTTATTTTTAATGACGGCCGGAGCAGGATACCTAATACAATAGGCCTGCAATGCAGCTTCAAATTTTAATCGCATGAAAAACTTTTTAATTGGTTTATTTACATTTATAGGAACAACGGGAATAAGCGCACAAACCCAAAGTATTACCGTTCACTCGCAAACTACAGGAAAAGAAGAAATTATTGATGTTCCTGAAAGTATGCAGTCAGAAATGGACAGTCTTTACTGGGACTGGCAATCTAAGAATCACATCACATTGGGAGAGAACTGCACAATGGCCTCTACCAACCCTGTTGTAAGTGATTCCATCTATATGGATCGTCTGTCACGTATTCCCTCTATCATAGAAATGCCTTACAATGAGGCAGTACGCAAATTCATTGATATGTATGCCGTCCGTCTGCGCAATAAAGTATCCTTTATGCTTGCGGCAACCAATTTTTATATGCCTATCTTTGAAGAAGCACTTGATTTATACGACCTTCCTCAAGAACTGAAATATCTGCCGATTATAGAGTCCGCCTTAAATCCTGTCGCTGTTTCCCGCCAGGGAGCTACCGGCTTGTGGCAGTTTATGCTGGGTACAGGAAAAATATACGGGCTGAAGAACAATAGTCTGATAGACGAAAGACGGGACCCGGTCAAATCAACTTGGGCGGCAGCACGTTACCTGAAAGACCTGTACGACATCTATCAAGACTGGAATCTGGTATTGGCAGCTTACAACTGCGGGCCGGGCACTATCAACAAAGCCATACGCCGTGCCGGAGGAGCCACGGATTATTGGACAATCTACAACTATCTGCCCAAAGAAACCCGTGGGTACGTTCCTGCTTTCATAGCGGCAAACTACATCATGACCTATTATTGCGAACATGGCATCTGTCCCATGGAAACACAGCTTCCCAACGCTACAGACACCATTCACATTAACAAAGACCTCCACTTACAACAAGTGGCAGAAGTATGCAACATCAACCTAGACCAGCTTCGCAGCCTGAACCCCCAATACAAAAAGGATATTATTCCCGGTAACAGCGAGTTGTGCGCACTTCGTCTGCCCAATAACTTTGTCAGTACTTTCATTGACCGCCAAGACAGCGTGTTCGCTTATAAGCCCAATGAATATCTGACCAAAAGAAAAACGGTAGCCATCAAGGAAACAACCAGTAGCAGAAACCGCTCATCCAAGGGAACTCTTTATCATAAAATCAAACAAGGAGACACATTGGGAGGAATTGCTGCCAAATACCACGTATCCATCAGCCAATTACGTAATCTAAACGGTATAAAGGGCAATAATATCAGAGCCGGAAGAAGTTTGCGGATCAGATGATTGATAAAAAATACAGATTTAACACTATACATTTTCTGAAAATACTTGCTTGAATATGTTTTTTGTATATTTTTGCAGTATAGATTATAGGAGGCAAAGATATGACGGATGAAAAGCAGACTCAGGAACAGGCGGATGAGGAAATGATAAACCAAGGGTTTCAGGAACTTTTGGACAGTTATCTAGCGACCAAGCACCGCAAAAAAGTAGAAATCATCACAAAGGCATTCAATTTTGCCAAACAAGCACATAAAGGAGTAAAACGACGCTCGGGTGAACTCATACATCATGCATCCCATAGCCGTTGCTAAAATTGTATGTACCGAAATAGGACTGGGATCAACTTCCATTTGTTCGGCTTTACTGCATGATGTGGTTGAAGATACAGACTACACTGTGGAAGACATTGAAAATCTGTTTGGTCCTAAAATCGCACAGATTGTAGATGGCCTGACTAAAATATCCGGCGGCATATTCGGAGACCGGGCTTCCGCACAAGCCGAGAATTTCAAGAAATTGCTACTGACCATGAGTGATGACATCCGGGTTATCCTCATCAAAATAGCCGACCGTCTGCATAATATGCGTACACTTGGCTCCATGCTTCCCAACAAGCAATACAAAATTGCCGGAGAAACCTTATACATCTATGCGCCACTGGCTAACCGCTTGGGGTTAAACAAAATAAAGACAGAACTGGAAGATCTCAGTTTCAAATATGAGCATCCGGAAGAATATACACAGATAGAATCCAAGCTACAAGAAACACAAGCGGAACGCGAAGAAGTATTCCGTGAATTTACAGCACCTATCCGCGCACAACTGGACAAAATGGGTATCAGCTATCAATTGATAGCACGAGTCAAATCCCCTTATTCCATCTGGAACAAGATGCAGACCAAGCATATCACATTTGAAGAAATATATGATATCCTGGCTGTCCGTATCATCTTCTGTCCCAAAAATCCGGAAGAAGAACTCAACGAGTGCTTTAACATATACGTATCCATATCCAAGATTTATAAACCGCACCCAGACCGCTTGCGCGACTGGGTAAGCCATCCTAAAGCCAACGGCTATCAGGCACTTCACGTAACTCTGATGAGCAACAAAGGCCAATGGATAGAAGTGCAGATACGCAGCGAGCGGATGAATGATGTAGCCGAACAAGGCTTTGCCGCACACTGGAAATATAAAGAAGGCGGAGGCAGTGAGGACGAGGGCGAACTGGAAAAATGGCTGCGTACCATCAAGGAAATTCTGGATGATCCGCAACCGGATGCCATGGACTTTCTGGATACCATCAAACTGAACCTGTTCGCTTCTGAAATATTTGTCTTCACTCCGAAAGGTGAAATCAAAACGATGCCGCAAAACTGTACGGCACTGGATTTTGCATTCTCCATCCATACATTCTTGGGCAGCCATTGCATCGGAGCTAAAGTCAACCACAAGCTGGTGCCCTTGAGCCACAAACTGCAAAGCGGCGACCAGGTGGAGATTCTTACTTCCAAATCACAACATGTACAGCCTTCGTGGATAAACTTTGCCACCACTGCAAAAGCCAAGGCTAAGATCCAGGCCATACTGAAACGCGAACAGCGAGGTATGCAGCAGGCCGGTGAGGAAATGTTACGGGAATTCTTCTCCAGGGAGGGAGTAGAGTACACTCCCGAAAACATACGAAAGATCTGTAATCTGCATACCCTCAAGACACAGGAAGAATTGTTTGCAGCCATCGGATTCAAAACGATCATTCTAGGAGAAAACGATAAAAACGAACTGAAAGACAAACCGGTTTCCAGTAACTGGAAAAAGTATATCTCTTTCGCTTTCGGAGGCAGCAAGACAAACAAGGAGAAACCGACAGAAGAGAAGGTTCCCCTACCAAAGATAGACAGCAAGAAAATATTGAAACTGACTCCCGAAGCTATCCAAAAGAACTATGTGATAGCAGAATGCTGCAAGCCTATTCCGGGAGATGACGTTTTGGGATATATAGGCGACAATAATCGTATCATCATCCACAAACGCCAATGTCCGTTGGCTACCAAACTGAAAAGCAGTTATGGCAACCGCTTGTTGGCTGTCCAATGGGAGACGGGAAAGTCCTTGTACTTCCCTGTAAATATCTACATAAAAGGTATTGACCACATCGGTCTGTTAAACAAGGTAACAGAAATCATTTCACAACAATTGAATGTAAATATCCACAAGTTGAATATTGAAAGTAACGATGGTATCTTTGAAGGAAGAATACAGCTATTTGTGCACGATGTGGATGATGTAAAATCCATCACTACCAACCTAAGGAAAATAGATGAGATAAAAACCGTCACCCGTATCGAAAAGTTCGAAGACCAGCCGAATTAACCAATACCAGTTTCACCGCAGATTCCACTGATTTGTCCATAACGATTATCTGCAACTCGTTTTTAATCCGTGCAATCTGTGGTGAATATTCTTAAGTCAGGTAATCCAGTTCTTTACGCATACTGACCAATTCCTCACGTATCAGTTTCAATCTGTCCAAAATCTCCGTAGTACGGATAGTGGTTTCCCTGTTCATCTTCAGTTTCTGCTTAGCCCCTGTAAAGTCATCCCTTTCTCTTTCACCAGATGATAGACCAGCCGGATATTCTCAATATCCTCTTTACGATACTGACGGACATTCCCTCCCGCCTTCTTGGGCGAAATAATAGGAAATTCCTTTTCCCAATAACGCAACAAGGATTCATTTACATCAAACATCTTCGCCACTTCCCCAATGGAATAGTAAAGTTTCAATTCTTTATTCGGATTATAGGCCATGGTAAATTAAAATTAAGAATTAAAAATTCACGGCTAGTCAAATACCTTACCGTGATTGGCTGCAATCTGTATCATCTTGTCATAATCTTCCGCACTCAAATCCATGAAATAATAATTCACAGGATTCTGCACTTTTCCTTTCACGTGCACTTCATAGTGCAAGTGCGGCCCGGTACTCTTGCCCGTATTTCCTACCTCCCCTATCACTTCCCCACGTACCACCTTTTGCCCCGGGCGAACCTTATACTTGCTTAAATGTGCATACCAAGTCACATACCCGAAACCATGATCCACCTGGATCAGATTTCCATAACCGGTTTCCCATCCCGCCTTTACCACCGTTCCGTCTCCCGTAGCATAAACAGGAGTACCTATATTGGCAGAGAAATCCATTCCCGCATGAAACTTGGCTGTTTTATAAATAGGATCTATACGTACACCGTAACCTGAAGCCGTCTTCTTCAAATTCTTATTGGATACCGGCATTATGGCCGGAATACATTTCAGCATCTCGTCATGATTCTTGCACAAATCCACCACCTCGTCAAAAGACTTGGACTGGATATAAAGCTGCCGGTTCAACATATCCAGCTTCTGAGTGGTATTGATAACCAGATCGGCATTCGCCATATCCCGCAACTGTTCATAGCGGTTTGTCCCCCCATAACCGGCCTTACGGACTGCATCCGATACAGGATCGGCCTGCAACACCACCCGATACAAATTATCATCACGCTGCTGGATATCCTGCATCACCCCCATAGCCTCATCCAGACGATGGGACAACACATTATACTGGGCCAGCAAACGGGTATTCTCTATACGGAGCTCCTTCTCGGACGGAGAACCAAAGATCAATAATAAGATAATGAAACTGCCTGCCCCCAAGCCCATTCCCACAAACAAACGGCGCAAGATGCTTAAGGCACGCTGCCTCACTGTGGGGTAAATGCGGTCATAAGTTCGGGTCTTAGGATTATAAATATAGTAGACTTTACGCATCTAATTCTGCTTTTTGAAGTTTTTAATGCACAACACATCAATATTTTGCACAATTCTTGACGACAAAAATAATAAAACCAATTATCTTTGCAAATCCTTTTTTGAGAATATTAACTAGAAGACAATATATTATAAGCGACATGATGACAGCTAAAGAAATTAGAGATTCTTTCAAAAAGCTTTTTCGAGTCGAAAGGACACCAGATTGTCCCATCGGCTCCGATGGTCATTAAAGATGACCCCACATTGATGTTCACCAATGCAGGTATGAACCAGTTCAAAGACATTATTCTGGGCAACCACCCGGCCAAATACAAAAGAGTCGCGGACTCACAAAAATGTTTGCGTGTAAGCGGCAAGCACAATGACCTGGAAGAAGTGGGACATGATACCTACCACCATACTATGTTCGAAATGCTGGGCAACTGGTCTTTCGGAGATTACTTCAAGAAAGAAGCTATCGGCTGGGCATGGGAATATCTGGTAAATGTACTGAAGATAGATCCGAAAGATCTGTATGCCACCGTATTCGAAGGAAGTCCCGAAGAAGGACTGGAACGGGACAACGAAGCCGCCTCTTACTGGGAACAGTTCCTGCCGAAAGACCATATCCTCAATGGCAACAAACATGACAACTTCTGGGAAATGGGTGATACAGGTCCCTGCGGCCCGTGTTCCGAAATCCATATCGACTCACGTTCGGAAGAAGAAAAAGCTCAAATCCCCGGCAACCAACTGGTAAATAAGGATCATCCGCAAGTAATCGAGATCTGGAATCTTGTATTCATGCAGTTCAACCGCAAAGCAGACGGTTCACTGGAAGGTCTTCCTGCCAAAGTGATCGATACCGGTATGGGATTCGAACGTTTGGTGCGCACACTGCAAGGCAAGACATCCAACTATGACACTGATGTGTTCCAACCGATACTGAAAGCCATTGCCGAAATGGCAGGAACCACCTATGGTCAAGACAACCAGAAAGATATCGCCATGCGCGTTATAGCCGACCATATCCGTACCATCGCATTCTCAATCACCGACGGCCAGTTGCCCAGCAACGCAAAAGCCGGCTATGTAATCCGCCGTATCCTCCGCCGTGCCGTCCGTTACGGATATACTTTCCTGGGACAGAAACAAGCATTCATGTACAAGCTGCTGCCTGTATTGATTGAGAATATGGGCGAGGCCTATCCGGAGTTGAACGCACAGAAAACACTGATCGAGAAAGTGATCAAAGAAGAAGAAGAATCTTTCCTGCGCACACTGGAAACAGGTATCCGTCTGTTGGACAAGACTATGAACGATGCCAAAGCTGCCGGGAAAAAAGAGATCAGCGGTGTGGATGCCTTTACATTATATGACACTTTCGGTTTCCCCCTCGACCTGACAGAACTGATTCTCCGAGAAAACGGCATGACTGTAAACGAAGAAGAGTTCAACGCCGAAATGCAGAAACAAAAAGAACGCGCCCGTAACGCGGCAGCCGTTGAAACCGGCGACTGGATCACCATAAAGGAAGGTGACACCCACTTTGTAGGTTATGACTTTACCGAATATGAAACCAGCATCCTGCGCTATCGCCAGATCAAGCAGAAAAACCAGACACTGTATCAAATTGTACTGAGCGATACTCCTTTCTATGCCGAAAGTGGTGGTCAGGTAGGTGATACAGGGGTGATCGTAAGCGAATTCGAAACCATTGAAATCATTGACACCAAGAAGGAAAACAACCTTCCTATCCATATCACCAAAAAACTGCCCGAACACCTTGACGTTCCGATGATGGCTTGTGTAGATACAGAAAAACGTGCCGCCTGTGCCGCCAACCACTCTTGTACTCACTTGCTGGACGAAGCGTTGCGCCAGGTATTAGGAACTCACGTAGAACAAAAAGGTTCTTTGGTAACCCCTGAGTCATTACGTTTCGACTTCTCTCACTTCCAGAAAGTGACTGACGAGCAACTTCGTGAAGTGGAACATTTGGTAAATGCCAAAATCCGTGAGAACATCCCTTTGACGGAATACCGCAATCTTCCTATCGAAAAGGCAAAAGAACTGGGTGCTATTGCTTTGTTCGGTGAAAAATACGGTGATGAGGTACGTGTTGTCCAATTCGGAAACTCTATTGAATTCTGTGGAGGTACCCACGTTCCGGCTACAGGCAAGATCGGTATGGTCCGTATTATCAGCGAAAGCTCTGTTGCTGCCGGTGTGCGCCGTATCGAAGCTATCACGGGTGCCAAAGTAGAGGAATTGATGGATACGGTCCAAGATACGCTGAATGACTTGAAGGCATTGTTCAACAATGCCCCCGATCTGAAAGTCGCCATCCGCAAGTATATTGACGAAAATGCAGGATTGAAGAAGCAGGTGGAAGAGTTCATGAAAGAAAAGGGCGCCGCACTGAAAGCCAGACTGGTAGAGAATGCCAAAGAAATAAATGGTGTGAAAGTGGTGAAAACCATCATTCCGATGTCTGCCGACGTAGTGAAAGATATTGCCTTCCAGCTGAAAGGTGAGATTCCTGCCAATCTGTTCGTTGTAATAGGTAGTGTGGACAACAACAAACCGATGCTGACTGTCATGATTAGCGAAGACCTGGTAAAAGCCGGACAGAATGCAGGCAAACTGGTCCGTGAAGCAGCCAAACTGATTCAAGGCGGCGGCGGTGGTCAGCCCCACTTCGCAACGGCAGGCGGTAAGAATCCCGACGGTCTGAATGCGGCTGTTGATAAAGTGATAGAGCTGGCTGCATTGTAATCTATTCGAATTTCGTCCATATTTCGTATATATCAAAACTCCGCCATCTGGTCTGAAAGCCGATGGCGGAGTTTTTTTATCTGGTTTACTAAGCCTTTTCTTCTTTATGGATAAGGGAAATAAAAAGGAAGATTTCTATCTCCCAAGCCTTTGGAGTTATCTCCATAGCCTTTGGAGTTAACTCCATAAGCTTGGGAGTTAACTCCAAAGGTTATGGAGATAGAATACAAACGTTCAAAAAGGCTTAGCCATAAAGAAAAAAACATTAACCAAACGGTTGAAAACATATCATCAGTCATTAACACCTCACTGACTGCCCGCTCATTCCGTCTGCTCCTTCGGCCAGTTCACTAGATACAGAATTTCCGTAGCACGGGTGAAAGCCGTATACAGCCAACGGAAATAATCCGGAGTCAACATATCCTCCGTCATATAACCCTGATCCAAAAAGACCCGTTTCCACTGGCCACCCTGCGCTTTGTGACAAGTAACGGCATACGCATATTTCACCTGCAAGGCATTGTAATGAGGATCGGCTTTCATTTTCTTCATCCGCTCACGTTTCACTGTTATATCAGCATAATCCTCCAATACCGAATAAAATAACCTGTCATTCAATTCTTTAGGCAGTGCGGGTGTTTCAGTATGCAAGGTATCCAACAAAAGTTTCACCTCCAGTTCCATACCATCATAGTCGGGGAACGCCAGCACCACATCGGCAAAACGAAAGCCGTATGCCTCACGCACCCGACGGACACGGCGAACCACAGCTATATCTCCATTGGCTATAAAATCAATCTCCTTACAACCCTCCGTCCAAAAATAGTTATTCTTCGCCACCATCAGCAGGTCACCGCTGTTCAGCTCATCCTCCCGAAACAGAATCGTATTCCTAATTCCCTTATTATAAATATTCGCCCGTTTATTGGAACGGCAGACCACAATCGTTTCGTCCATACCTGCCTGACCGTAACAATCATTGATTACCTCAATCAGCTCACTACCAGAAACCATCCGGATATCCGGAAACCCTTCCACACGGACAGAAGGCAAAGTGAGAAAATTTTCCTCGGATATGTAGCGGCGCAATTCTGTCGCATTCCAAAGAATCCCCGAATCATGCATCTGACGGACCACCTCAGTGAGCTGCGCCTCATATACTTCCATGCCATACCCGCGTAACTTATCGGCCGAAAGAGCCGGACTCTCCTCCTCTCCCACCGGAGGAAGCTGCGCCGTATCTCCTATCAGCATCAGACGGCAACCTGTTCCGGCATATACATATTGAATCAAGTCGTCCAGCAAACGCCCTGTACCAAAGACCGCCCCCGCCAATCCGTCATTAGCGATCATCGACGCCTCATCCACAATAAACAAAGTATGCTGATGCAGGTTATCATCCAAAGAAAAGTTGTCCAGGTCATTTGAAAAGTTGCGCTGGCGGTAAATCTTCTTATGGATAGTATAAGCCGGATGCTGTGCATAATGTGAAAAGACTTTAGCCGCCCTTCCCGTCGGAGCAAGCAGAACACACTTTTGCTGTAACTGGTCCAAGGTCTTCACCAATGCTCCGATAAGGGATGTTTTACCCGTACCGGCATATCCCTTTAAGAGAAAAACCGAGTCCGATTGGCGGGAAAAGAGAAAATCTGCTAAAAATTTAACAGCTTTTTTCTTGTTCTAAAGTTGGTTTATATAGAAAATTTCCCTTAATTTGCTGCACTAAATAACTATTAATCATAATTGCGTAATAAAAAGTTCCTTGAACTGTGCGTTATTAGATTTATTTGTTTTATTTTTGCGATGCGAATATAAACTAAAAAAAACACATATTTATCATGAAAACAGTTATTAATATTGTATTGGCTGCTTGCGTTATCGGTTTGATATACGTTTGCTACGGCAGTATCATGGGACCGATCAACTTCGATGACGCTAAAAAGACTAGAGAGAAACAAGTTATTGCACGCTTAATTGACATCCGTAAGGCACAGTTGGAATACCGTAACCTGCACAATGGACGATATACTGCAAGCTTCGACACCTTGATTGATTTCGTCAAAACTGCAAAACTTCCGTTTGTAAAGAAAGAAGGAGTTTTGTCTGATACACAACTGGAAGCCGGTATGACTGAAAAGAAAGCGATGGCAATCATCAACAAAGCCAAAAAAGACCGGTAACTGGAAAGAAGTTGAAAAAAGAAGGTTTGATGAACTTCAAACGTGATACTTTATGGGTTGCCGTAACAGATACAATCTATGCTCCGGGCTTCAACGCAGACTCTTTGAGATATGTTCCCTTCGGAAACGGCGTACAATTTGAGATGGTTACCCGCAGCGATACTACCAAATCGGGTGCTCCTTTGAACTTGTTCCAAGCTCAAACTCCGTATGAAACATATTTGGGCGGCTTGAATACTCAAGAATTGGCTAACCTTAAAGACCTTCAGACCAAATTGGGTAAATATTGCGGTTTAAGAGTGGGTGATATCGAACAGCCTAACAATAACGCAGGTAACTGGGAATAAGAATGACTGAACGTATCGATTTTACAAAATCGGAACAATATACATTATCCATCCGCCTCAGTGCGGATGGATTTTCTTTTTTTCTATCTATAACCCACTGACAGATAATGATTTCTGCTTTGTTCCGCATCCGGTCAACACCGGATATTCCATGACGGCCAATCTGAAAGATATGCTGACTAAAACAGAAGCGCTGAAGTATCCGTATAAACGGGTTAACATCTTGTATGACTCCCCCCGTTTCACCCCTGTTCCTTTGGAATTATTCGAAGACGAACAGATGGATACAATTTTCTATCATAATTTTCCTAAAGCTAAAGGAAATAACGAGATTGTACTTTGCAATGTCCTGGGAAGAAGCAATGTGGTAATACTTTTTGCTATGGACAAACATACCCATTTGTTACTGACTGAACATTTTCCTACAGCTCGTTTCTTCTCCACCGCCAGCCCGCTGACTGAATATTTCGCCCGGAAAAGCCGGTTGGGTAACAGCCGGAAACTATATACATACATACGCGAGCAACAAATGGAAGTTTTTTGTTTTGATAAGGGCAACTTATTACTGATCAACTCATTTCCATGCAAACAAACCACAGACCGTGTGTATTACCTATTATATGTATGGCAACAATTAAATTATAATCAGGAAAGAGACGAGCTGCACTTGACAGGAATATTAAAGGACAAAGAAGAATTACTGAAAGAGTTGCGCAATTATCTGCGCCAGGTATTCGTCATCAGCCCCAAAGCGGAATTCAACCGCTCCGAGATAAGTAAAATAGAAGAGATACCTTTTGACATGCAAACCTTATTATTATGCGAGTAATCAGCGGTATATACAAACGGCGCCGTTTCGATGTGCCTCATACATTCAAGGCACGTCCGACAACGGATTTCGCCAAAGAGAACCTTTTCAATGTATTAAGTAACAATTATTTTGACTTCGAGGACGGAGTTACAGCCTTGGACCTTTTCGCCGGTACGGGCAGCATCAGTATAGAACTGGTTTCACGCGGTTGTGACCGGGTTATTTCAGTAGAAAAAGATCCCCAGCACCTTTCTTTCATCTCACAGGTGATGCGTGAAGTGAAGACTGACAAATGTTTTCCTATACGTGCTGATGTCTTTAGATTTATAGACAAATGCAGCGAGCAATTTGATTTCATCTTCGCCGACCCTCCATACGCCTTGAAAGAGTTGGAAAGCATCCCCACCCGTATTTTCGAAAGCGGGATTTTAAAGGAAGACGGATTATTGGTATTGGAACATGGCAAAGAGAACCATTTCGAGGATAATCCCCATTTTATTGAGCGCCGTGCATATGGCAGTGTGAACTTCTCTTTCTTCAAAGCAACGGTGCCAGCAACCGGACAATAGATTCTTGTGCTTTTTGATACCAAGGACGCTTTATCCATGTTTTTCTCTGCAACAGGATGGCGTCCTTCTGGTCTTGCAGGAAAATACCTTTCAACAGCAATGCTGAGGACGGATCATACATAAAGGCATTCACCTCAAAATTATGCTCAAAGCTACGGAAGTCCATATTTGTAGAACCTACCGTAGAAAGAGTATCATCACTGACCATCAGCTTGGAATGCAAAAAACCTTTCTGATAAAGGTAAATCCTGACACCCGCACGCATGATATCATCCAAATAAGATAACGAACCTAAATGTGTTATCCATGTATCGGCACGTGCCGGTATCATAATGCGAACATCCACGCCTGCCAAAGCTGCCGTTTTCAATGCCATCAGAATAGGTTCGGTAGGCAACAGGTAAGGTGTTTGTATATAAAAATACTTTCGGGAGCTGCTGATAGCTATCAGTAGCCCTTGCATAATATCCCGCCATTCGCCTACAGGATCGGAAGTAACAATCTGTATCAGAGCCTTTCCAAAGATTCCGACTTCGGGGAAATAACGGGAGGAAGTGATAAGGGTACGGTCTACTACATACCAATCGGTCAAAAAAGCAGTCTGTAACCCATATACCGCTTTTCCTTCTATTTTAATGTGAGTATCCCGCCATATCCCCCATGGAAAGCCTTTCATATAGCGCAAAGCAATGTTCATCCCTCCCGTATAAGCCACACGACCGTCGATTACTACTATTTTACGGTGATTACGATAATTTACCTTACTGGTAAATAAAGGAAAACGGACTTTCAAAAAACTGCGTGCCTCAATACCTGCTCTCCCCGCATTTCATCAAAAAAAGCATGGGGAACTTTCCAGCAGCCCACATCGTCATATAGTAAACGCACTTCTACTCCCTGCCGCGCTTTATCTATCAACAAATCGCGCAGCAACCTGCCTGCCGGATCATCCTCAAAAATATAAAACTGCAAATGGATGTGATGCTTTGCCTTACTGATTTCTTTCATCAATGAATACAGCATGGAATAACCATCCGTAAAAACTTCCGTCGCATTTCCTTCAAAGGGCAAAGCATTATTCACTTTCCGGAAAAAACGCATCAACTGGTACTGTTCATCAGGACACTTAAACGCCTTTTGCGCCTGGTATTCTGCCATGGGACGTTTTATGAGACGGGTGAACCCTTTCTTGCTGATCAATTTCTCCTTACGTGTGCTTCTGCCGAAAAAGAAATAGAACACAAGCCCCACAATGGGCAGGAAAAAGAGCACAAGTACCCATGCCATTGTTTTAACGGGATTACGATTATCAAGTATCACTATAAAGATAGTTCCGATGATAATCACAAAATAAAGCACGTTAAAAGCAACAGCAAAGATTTCATTAAAGATACTCCACTCTACCATATAATTCCAGTAATTTACTTATAAGCAAACTTATAAAAAAATCCCAACCTATAACAATATAGATTGGGAAAAGATTAAGATATAGTTTCATTTAAAAAGGACGCCGGCCATGTCTTCCCGGACCGGGACCAAAACCGGGACCGCCGAATCCCCTATGGCTATTCATCATCTTGTCACGGGCGGCTTTACTTCCAAAAATATTCAGACGATAGATAAAATGTACCATACAATAACTGTTGATACTGTTGTATTCGGTAACCGAACGTACATCCGCTGTCAAAGAACGGCTGATATTGCTCTGTTGTTTTAAGATGTCGTACATTTCAAAACTAACAGTTGCAGCTCCTTTCAATAGACTTTGTGCTATTTGGGCATTCCAAATCAGTTCATTATTGTTCAAACTGGCATCATCATATCCTCTACGGGACTGGTTGGTGATATTAGTAGACAATGTCATCTGCCATGGTAAAGTGACATTGGTACTCGCTCCATATGAGAATGTATAAGGATTCTGGTTCTTTTCAGGACGCAGCTTGCTACGTTCCGCTGTATACTCAATAGAACCATTCAATGAAAATTCAAACCAGTCATTCCGATAGGACCCATTCAGATTCTCCGCCAAAGTCAAACCGGTAGTCGTATTCTTATCATCATGCAATGTTTCCTTATTGTATAAGAACGCTACCTGATTCCGGTAGCTCACACGAGAAAAAGAATTTATAGTAAACTTTTTATTCTTCAAAGCCGAATTAAAACCGAACAATCCAAACGCATTCCAGTTTCCATTGATATTCTGAGGAGTTGAAGTAGTACCACCCGTATTCTCATCATATACCGTACTATTACTGATACTATTCTGAGTAGCAGTGAAATTTACATGAGTCATTATGCCACGCTGCTTCTCGGCATTATAAGTGTTATAAAACAAACGCATGGTATGGGCAAACGAAGGCTTCAAACCCTGGATTACCCACACGGATATTCAACGGATTGGAATTATCGACAATCGGCAACAGGTTTTCCATACTAGGCTGGCTACTACGCCCACGATAAGTGACACGCAACTGACTTACTTTGGAGAAGCGATAACGAAAATCCAGATTCGGAGCAAAATTAAATACCGTTCTTGTGGTATCAGTCATGTAATCTCCCTTCTTATAGGACAATTTCGTATTTTGAGGCTGTAAGGACATGCCGGCACTCAACTGATATTTCTCCCGGATAAATCGTAGTCCCAAAGAAATATCATGATTAAAGTATTTATATTCAGCATCCTTACTCAAGCTATCCACATAAGCAGTTTCATAGTTTTCGGGTAATCCGTCATTTATATCCCAAGGATACCCCAAATCGTATGTCGATTTATCACTCTTGCTATTCTTATATTGGAATCTATAACTAAATTGCAGGAAAGTAGCCCGTGCTATAGGTTCGCTATAAGTAAACTGTGCTGTATAATTATAATTTTTAGTAGGCATCGTAATGTATTGATTACGATGTTCTATAGAATCCCCTCCTAAATAGTTCTTTATCTGATAATAACGGGTTTCCGATTGAGCATACTGATCGCTGTCATCATCTCCATATCCAAATGAACCACGGAATGTAATGTTACGTCCCTCATTATTCAGTTTCCGGTTCAGCTGCAATGTTGCATTAGCCGACAAACTATTTGATTTGGACAGATTATGTTCATTGGTAGCATTAATACGAGTATCCCTTAACGGATCATCAGACCCTATATTGTCAAAGTTCAAATAATCATTGGGATTTACCACATACTGATAAGGATCCTCATTAAAAGTACCTGACTCTGCAACTGAAGCTCCCCTTGTCTTATCATAAGAAACATTCGGCCGGAAAATAATATTGGTCATTGAATCGGGACGCCATTCCATACGGAAATCTGCCTTGAAACCTGTTTCCTTATTACTATTGGCTTTGTTTGAATTGGAATAAGAATCCCCCGACTGCAAAAAACGCTGTGAAGATCCGACTGTTACTACATCTGCATCACGATAGTTGTAACGCATACTACCTCCCAATTCCAGTTTTTCTGTTTCTGTAGCAAAATTCGCTCCTAGCATTTTAGTCGCGTTCAATCCATTGTTACGCCTCCAACGAGGTCCTCCTCCCGAAAATCCCTGATCATTCACATTATTGGCGGAACCAATAATAGAAACCTGAGTTTTATCATAAAAACGGTTAATCATAGCTCTTCCTGTATAACGGTCTTCCGTTCCGGCGCCTAAATCCACGTTTCCAAACCAGCCTTGATTCATCCCCTTCTTCACCGTCAAATCGAGCACTGTTTCCTCCTCACCATCATCAATACCCGTAATGCGTGCCAAATCGGATTTCTTATCATAGGTTTTCAGTTTTTCCACCATATCGACTGGCAAGTTCTTCAAACCGGTCTTCACATCACCGCCAAAAAACTCTTTGCCATCTACCATAAGTTTCTTGATTACTTCCTTGCCGTTCATCTTTATGTTTCCGTCTTCATCTATTTCTGCTCCCGGAAGTTTTTTCACCAATTCTTCCAACATCGCCCCCTCAGGAGTACGATAAGCAGAAGCGTTATAGCCAATAGTATCTTCTGAAATGGTTACCTGCGGAGCCTCGGCTACAATAACCGCCTCACCCAACATGATAGCATCGGTGGGTAAAGTGACTGTTCCAATATTAACACTCGGCTTACCAGCTGTCAGCTGCAAAGATTTTTCCTGAGTAAGGTAACCTACAAATGAAATTTTAAGTACATATTTCCCCGGACGGGCAGCAATAGAGAATACTCCGTTGTTATTGGTAACATTTCCTACCACCATTGTACTATCGGGTAGAGAAAGTAACTGTACGGTAGCTTGTCCAACCGGGCTTTTATCATCACCATCAATCACAGATCCCGTCACGGTTATGCGCTTGCCACTTTGCGCCCAAGAGAGAGTTGCACAGGTACATACCAGTAACAACAATAATACTAACTTCTTCATTTTTTCTTTTTCCTTGAAATTTTAATGCCTAATGTCCTTTGGACACTCTTGTCGACAAAAGGTTTAACGGAAAAATGTATTTATTTCTTAAACAATCGGTCAACCCGGCTTTTTGTACACCAAATTCCAGACAAATAACATTAAAAACCATATAAACTATAGCAATGGAATTATCCGCTTCTTCCAGATTTCCATTATATACTCCTCTGACCAACATTACAATATAATAAATGCCCAACAAATAAATAGCATAACAAATAGCCTTGATACGTATTCGGGAAATCTTCTCATTCTCATCCTTCACTTTTGCCAAGAAGATCATAAACAAAGAAAACCAGATAAGTAACTTGATAGAAGCCTTTGTAAACAACAGGTTACTATCGTTTATCATGCCAAACATAAACATGAACAACGGTACGAAAACAGACAACAACAGAACAACATATCCCATCGTCCTACAATAAACCGGTAAAATTCCTTTCATTATTTTATATTTTAACGTACAAAAGTAATTATTTGTAAGCAAAGAACGGTCATCTTTTTGCTTTTTTACCTAAATTTGCAGGCAAATAATAGAAAATATGAGTAAACAAGAAGTTATTATCTGCCATAACTTAGAAGAAAATCTCAATAAGGCAATAAACCAATGCCCACATGACAAATTATTTGTCTTGGCTGACGAACATACACGTGAACTTTGCATTCCTGTTGTATCAGAATTTGATTGTATTAAAAATGCCCATTTTATTTATATAGGGGCTGAAGATGTGCACAAAAACTTGGAAACACTGGCATATGTATGGAAAGAGTTGGGAGATAAAGGTGCAAGCCGTCATTCGCTACTTATCAATTTAGGTGGAGGGATGGTTACAGATTTAGGAGGATTCGCCGCATCAACTTTCAAACGAGGGATCAAATATATTAATATTCCTACCACACTGCTGGCTATGGTTGATGCATCTGTAGGAGGCAAGACCGGAATCAATTTCAACGGATTAAAGAATGAGATCGGAGTCTTCTCTCCTGCCGAAAGTGTATTGATTGACGCTAATTTTCTAAAATCACTGGATATTCGCAATCTATTGTCCGGATACGCTGAAATGTTGAAACATGGTCTTATCAGCACCCATGATCATTGGATAGAATTGTTGAAATTTGACTTCAACAATATAGATTACAAGGTCTTACAGACTTTAGTCGGAAAATCTGTACAGATTAAAGAAGATATAGTGGAACAGGATCCTTTTGAAAGAGGAATCCGCAAAGCTTTAAATCTGGGACACACCGTAGGGCATGCTTTTGAAAGTCTGGCATTAGAAACACAGCATCCGATATTACATGGTTACGCTGTGGCATGGGGAATAGTTTGTGAACTTTATTTCTCCCATATCAAAACTGGTTTTCCTAAAGACAAGCTACGTCAGACCATCCTGTTCGTCAAAGAACATTATGGAGTTATGCCTTTTAATTGCAAACAATATGAACGCCTCTATGAATTCATGAAACATGATAAGAAAAACTCAGCAGGCATTATCAATTTCACCCTATTAACTGAAATAGGAAATATACAGATTAATCAATCGGCAAGTAAAGACGAAATTTTTGAAATGCTGGATTTTTATCATGAATCCATGGGTTGCTGATCTCCCTTCAAACAGATGGAAAGGATTGTACAAACTTTCCATCTGTCCGATACAATAAAAACATCTTTTATTTATTCCCAATTATAATCGATCAAACTTTTAACAATCAAGCAATTAGAGTATTTATAATACATTGGTTAAAAAACAGACCAATCATTTAAAAAAGACAAATATAAAGCACCTTTTTTCCGTAAAATTGTTCCTAAATACCATTGATCAACTTTTCAATGCTTCAGAAACCCTATTTTTGCATTATATAATTGGTTGGTATAAATGTTATATAAGGAATTTGAAAAGAATAGAGAAGATATATTAGAGAATGAATTTTGCATGCAATCTAATGCATCAACATTGCCCATTACAGATTGCCCTTCTTATACCCCTATATGTACTATTGGAATCTGTATACAAGGAAATGCTAAAATAAGAATGGATTCTCAAGAATATACTATACACCCACATGATGTTTTTTGTCTTTATGCCGGGACTGCTAGTCTCAGTCATAGAGACAAGTCCTCATTTCACAACAAACTATTTTACACTTTCAAACACATTTTTCTATGATGTAATAAAAACTATCAGGAGTTTTTTTTCTCCTCAATTTTTCTCTTACATGAAATCTCGTTTCCTTTATCCCTTGCCGGAACAAGAGATGCAGTATTTCATGAATTATTATACGTTACTGAAGAGTCGGATCAAACTTCCCAAAAGTTTTTCCAGAGAAGCAATTATAGCTCTGCTAAGAATTATATTCCTAGATTTATATAACGATTTTGAAAATTATATCAATCATAGAAATAATACAAGTACAACACGTAAAGAAGATTTAACGCATAGATTCTATACGCTAATGATGGACAACTACAGAGAGCATAAAGAGGTTATCTTTTATGCCGACAAACTTCATGTTTCTTCCAAATATCTGTCTGAAGTAGTTAAAGAAACCAGTGGAAAATCTCCTAAGGACTGGATTATAGATTATTCATTACTGGAGATAAAAGAATTATTGAAAAACAGTTCTCTTAATATTCAGGAAATAACAATCAGAACTAAGTTCCTGAACCAGTCTGCTTTAGGTCGTTTTTTTAAAAGACACACCAATATGTCTCCCTCTGAATATAGGGAATCGACTTATTAGTTTCATCAATACCTTGCATAAAAAGAT
>VOFD01001429.1_pt1 | contig 24151 bp, 26 predicted proteins | sample 5384101 | NCBI WGS metagenome assembly VOFD01 (sample SAMN12384723, study PRJNA508395) | human gut metagenome | isolation source: healthy gut C | host: Homo sapiens
CCATCATCCAGTAATAATCCATTTTTGAAGGTATATTCATTGGTCTTTTCACCGTTGATGTAGATACCGTCCGGTTTCACTTCCAACTTGTTGCCTTCGTAGGCTACGATGCAACGCTCATAGATAGGCAGGTTGTCTTCTGTGAGGGTAATGGTAGCTCCTTTGGCAGGAATCCAGATCGGGCCGTAATTGTTGCGGTTCCATTTGGTATAAAGGTTCAGCGGATACATCTGTCCGGCGTATTCTTCCGGTTCCATTACTATTTTGCTGATTAGCTTTTTTATTGCCAAGGAGAGTGTCATACATCTTTTTAGTCAATGGAAGATGATATACAGGATTCAGTTTGCCTTGTGCATTCGGTTGTCCAGTCCCATATCCAATAATCCGCCTTCCCAGCCGGAGTCTTCTATCAGCATGGTGTCATCCTTGCTGATGCCTAATTCGCGGAGCATATCTTCCGGAATGTACGGACCTGTAGTCTGCACGAAATAGTTGAATTGCAGGTTTTCGGGGTTCTCAATCGCCTTACCGTCAATCATCACCTGTCCGTCTACAATTTGCAATGTATCACCGGGCAAGCCGACACAACGTTTCACATAATTCTCGCGACGGTCTACCGGACGCCACAGTACTTCACCGTAAGTACGCGGATTATTTAGAATCTGTTTACGTCCCGCGTCATAGTAGAGGTCATAGATTGCACGTTGCTGTGAACGTGTCAGGCTATCCATCTCAATCTGTTTGGAGTAGATGCGTTGTCCTTCACCGTAAGCCAGCGTATAGAAGTCCGTTGTCTGTTGGTAGTTCACTGCTACCGTGTCTCCTGCCGGGAAGTTGAAGACAACAATGTCATTCAGCTTCACTTTGCCGAAGCCCGGTACCCGTTTGTATTTCCATTGTGGCCACTCGATATACGATTTAGTATTGAAGACAGGCAGCGTATGTTGTGCCAACGGCATAGAAAGCGGAGTGTTCGGTACGCGGGGACCGTAGCTCATCTTGCTTACATACAGGAAATCGCCTACCAGCAATGATTTTTCCAGCGAAGAGGAAGGGATCTGGTAATTCTGGAAGATGTAGATATTGACGAAGTAGACGGCAACCAACGCAAATACGATGGCATCCACCCAACTCATCACACTGCGGACAGCCGGATTCTTCGACTTCTTCCAAAAAGACCAGGGTATTTTCTTGGTAATATAAATATCGAAAATAAAGGGAACAACAATCAATCCCCACCAGCTTCGTACCCAAAGCAGGAAGACGAGATAAAGTAGGATAGCAATGGCACATTTGATCCATTGTGCGCGTGTGGCGTGTCTCATAATGTTATATTTGTTTAGAACTAGCTTCTGAAATCTTAGTCGTTCAGGAACGGGAATAAATCACTCATACCCAAGTAGCCTTCGTGTTGGGCTGTATATTCGGCAGCCAGTACGGCTCCCAATACAAATCCACCACGGCTCTTGGCATCATGTGTGATAGTTATGCTGTCTACATCAGATTCATAGCGAATGGTATGAAGGCCGAACACTTCTCCTTCGCGGATAGAGGCGATAGGAAGTTCATTAGGCGCGCAATCGTTGGTTCCGCTAATGGTTCCGTCCGGTGCAAGGAAAGTTCCTTCCACCCATTTGTCCTTACGGTCCATCTTTTCCAGAATACCTTCTGCCAGTGTGATGGCAGTGCCGCTGGGTGCATCCAGTTTATGGATATGATGAGTCTCGCTCATGGTGACGTCATAACCGGGGAATTGGTTCATAATCTTTGCCAGATACTTATTCACGGCAGAGAAGATGGTCACGCCCAGGCTGAAATTGGATGCCCAGAACAGCGTTTTGCCTCCTTCAGTGCAGAGTTTTGATTTCTTCGCCATGCTCGGCCATCCATCCGGTACTGCCGGAAACCAACTTCACTCCGGCTTCGAAGGTTTTTATATAATTGCTGTAAGCTACCATCGGATTGGTAAACTCAATGGCCACATCGGCCGATTTGAACGCTTCGGATTCGAAGTCATCCTGATTATTGATGTCAATGATGCAGACGATTTCATGTCCGCGACTGAGGGCAACTTTTTCGATCTCTTTGCCCATTTTTCCATAACCGATTAACGCTATTTTCATCGTTTTCTGACTTATATTCAAAATAATAGTCGCAAATATAAGATTTTTATTACATTTGCAGCGCACATTAACGTCTTGTTAACATGGAACATCTTCTCCACTACGTGTGGAAACATAAATTATTTCCTCTGAAAGTACTGCAAACCACCAACGGCTTACCGGTAGAAGTGATTGATTCCGGTCTGCAAAACCCGAATGCCGGTCCCGACTTTTTAACGCGAAACTAAAGATTGATGGCACCTTATGGGTAGGGAATATAGAAATACATACACATTCTTCTGATTGGTTTCGCCACGGGCATAATTGCGACAAAGCCTACGATTCTGTAATTCTCCATGTGGTGAGCGAGGTGGATACGGAAATAACCCGTACCAACGGTGAACAGATACCACAACTATTGCCGACTTGTCCGGAAAATGTGCAATCCCATTATCATGAACTTTGCGTAGCCGATCATTATCCGGCTTGCTATCCCATCCTTGCTTCTCTTCCCAAACTTACCATCCATTCTGGCTGACCGCTTTGCAAACAGAGCGTTTGGAACAGAAAGCACAGTTAATCATGCAGCGTCTCGAACTTTGCAACAATAATTGGGAAGATGCTTTCTTTATCACCCTTGCCCGTAATTTCGGTTTCGGCTTGAATGGCGATACTTTTGAGACGTGGGCAGGACTGCTTCCATTTCGGGCGATGGATAAGCACCGGAATAATTTGTTTCAGATAGAAGCTTTCTTCTATGGTTTGGCAGGGTTGTTGGAAGACACATTTCTGAAAAAAAGGAACAGGAGGACGAGTATAGTATTCGTCTTTGCAAAGAGTTTTGTTATTTGCAGCGAAAATTTGAAATCGGGCAGGGGATGGATGCTACTTTATGGCGTTTTCTACGGCTTCGTCCGGAAAACTTTCCGCATATTCGCTTGGCGCAGTTGGCCTATCTCTATCAGAAAGGAGATAAGCTGTTTTCACGTTTACTGGAAGCGGATACTCTGACGGATGTGAGAGCTTTACTGGATACACGTACGTCTTCCTATTGGGAGAATCATTATTTATTCGGGCGACTGTCTCCACAAAAGGAAAAGACGATGGGAGAGCGTTCCAAAGATTTGATTATCATTAATACGGTGGTTCCTTTTCTTTATACCTATGGTTTGCACAAGACGGATGAACGAATGTGTGAACGTGCCTCACGTTTTTTGGAAGAATTGAAGGCGGAGAGCAATCATATTATCCGTTCGTGGAGCGATGCCGGACTTCCGGTAGTCAGTGCGGCGGATAGTCAGGCACTGATACAGTTACAAAAAGAGTATTGCGATAAGCGGAAATGTTTGTACTGCCGCTTCGGTTATGAGTATTTAAAGCATACAAAGATTTAGTTCTTAAAATAACCAAGATGCCAAACTTGTCATTATCTTTGCGTCGTCAATTAAACTCTTAATTTATATAGTGTTATGAGAGCTAAAAAGTTTGTATGCTGCTTGCTGGCTATGCTGCTGCTCGCCGGTGTTTCGTTTATCTCCTGCGGTAATAGTTCCAAGGCAAAAGCCGATAGTGAACTGACTACGCAAAACGGTGAAGATTTCAAATCGTTTTTGGATAAATTTACTTCCAGTGCAGCCTTCCAGTATACTCGTATCAAGTTCCCATTAAAGACTCCGATCACTTTGTTGGCAGATGACGGAGAAACCGAGAAAACATTCCCTTTCACTCGGGAAAAGTGGCCGTTGCTGGATAGCGAAACAATGAAGGAAGAACGTATCACCCGAGGAAGAGGGAGGTATTTATGTTTCCAAGTTTACGTTGAATGAACCGAAGCATAAAATCTTTGAAGCAGGCTATGAAGAATCCGAGGTTGATTTGCGTGTCGAGTTCGAATTGCAGTCGGACGGGAAATGGTATGTGGTAGACTGCTATACAGGCTGGTATGGATATGACTTGCCGATTGGGGAGTTAAAACAGACTATTCAGAATGTGAAAGAAGAAAATACCACATTCAAAGAAATACATCCTTAGAAAGGAGAAATAAGTATTAAGTATCAAGTATTGAGTATTAGCCAGTCATTTGATGTTAATACTTGATACTCAATACTTGATATTGATTAGGGTTCTCCGACATAATATCCCAGTTCGGATTCTTTTCCATCCACCATCTCTCTGACAATACCGTTCTTGGTGTTGAAATCCTGATAGAGTTCCTCATAATCACGTGTATAGTCTGCATCGGGGACTACGTTAACATCAAATTTAAGTTCGGCTCTTCCGTCGGGGAGCATATTACCGAAAATCCGGATGCGGTGAACCACCTCGCCTACATTCTTAATACTATTGTAGGTTGCCTTGAATTGTCTGATTCCGTCTTCGGGAATGATGATATGCGAACTTTTATCCAGAATGATACAGCCACAGGAAGGTTGCATTTCTGAAATGATTAACGGAGCATCTCCTGTATTGGTGATAGTAAACATGATATCGAGCTGCTGACCTTGCTTGATGGGGTAATAGTGCCTGACCGAATCCTTTATCGTCATGCTTGTGGGACGTACTTCCTTCCTACACCCTGTAAAGCAGAGCGGAAGTGCCGTCAGTAGGAAAATATAGAATATAGATTTATTCATTGTTGCCATTTATTTTTGTTATATCACTTTTTCAGCATTTAAGGGATGAATGCAATTTCATCGATACCCATTTGCGTTCCCGGCTTCTTTAAACAACTGATTTTGATGCTTAGTTGTTCTGCTCCGTTCAGGTCTGCCGGAACGGTGGCTTTTATCATTTCCCCTTTTTCCGGAGAGTCTTCCGGTTTTAAGTCTATTGTTTTATAGGCTACTCCGTCTTTCAACAGTTGAACTTGCTGTGGAGCATAGATGCGATGGCGGGGAAGATTCAAAAAACTGATATAGAATGTTCCTGATGCGTTGATACCTTTCACCGGCAGGTTGATGGTACATTCTTCTCCCGGAATGATTATCCAACCGCAATGATAGTCTCCGGGTAAACCGTGAGTGCCATCAGTCAGTTTCTTGGAATCAATTTTATTCAGTTTAGGAGTTGCTGAAGGATTGAGCCCTAAAAACAAGCTTTTCTTGATGTCGGAAGAAAGTAGGTATTGTTCCCATTCCTTTATATAATAGTCGATCTCATAGGCTGACTCATTATAATATTCCATTCCGGTAAATGCTTTGTGTTCTTTGAGCTGGGTGATCCATTTTCGGGCTTGGGGAACCGGCTGGATCTCCTTTCCATTCCGTTTGGCATATCCGTAAGCGTCGAAACCGTGGTCACGTGCCAATTCCGGCGTGTGAAAGACAAGGCGGTCTGGAGCTCGTGCAGCTTTTTGCGCTCTTTCCCTTTTGCTTCGGATACAAAATCTCCCATTTCATCATAGAATTTGATAAACTTCTCCGGATAGAGGAATCCTTTTTCCGATTCTCTGATACCGGCGTAAAGTCCGAGTCGTTTTCCGGATTGGGCATTGTTCTCCAATTCAGTGTAGTAATCGTATAGCCATTTTTTTGATACTGGATATTCCTGATTAAAGTAACTTCTGATTAAGTCATCGACCGGGAGTTCCGGGTTGATAAGGAGGGAGGATAGTACAAAAGTCCTCATTTCATCGAAAGAAGAATAGCTATATCCACTTCCGTTGAAGAATATGCCGCTGGCTCCATGTTGTTTGAAGAATTGGATTCTTTGTTGAGCTATCTTTAATATGGGGAAAGGAGTGAGGTAGTCGTCGAAGTTGTTGATATAGTCCCATATATAGATGTTGTTCGTTACTTTCTTCCAGTTGTCGAGTTGTTCCGCAAATTTCTTGTCTTGCTCGTCCTTGCCGTCTGTCCGGCGGAGCGGGTAGTCGATAGCGCTGACAATTACCCGGTGTTGGCGGGGAGTTGTTTGTCGGTGACCTGTTGTGTGGTCAGATAAGAAGTCGTAAAGAAAAAATGCTTGGGAAAACGTTGTGAAAGGCGGATAATAAGTTCCGTAACGGCGGGAGTGGCATTCTTCTCCGTATTTCCTAATGCGGTGCAGGTGGCACACGTGCAGGCATACGGAGCATCATCCGGGGCTATTACAAAACGGGAATTTCCCTTTTCACCGAAGTTATTTACAATATAACTTTCTATCTGGCGGTACATGTCCTCGGAAGAGAAACACAGTTGTGAGTCATCTGTCTTTCCATGAATGGTGGCATATACTTTTTTCCGCTTCTTTTCCCAATACTTTCCGCAGGTTGTGTCCCCATATTCCCCAGCTGTCGTCGAAGTTGTTTAGTCCGATCACCCCTGTATGATCGGGATTCAGACCGTATGGGGAATAAATGCTTTGGTAGTCAAATGCAAAGGTTCCACAAGTATCATTGAGATTGATAAGGGCGGGAGGAAGATCGGAGCCGTCTATGCGCGGGTCTTCTTTGCTGATTTTCTTGATTAGCTGGTATTGCAGCCAGAGCATTTGTTTGTCGTCACTTGCTGTCAACCTTATATCAGCACCTTTGCAGGCTACTTTGAATCCTCTTTGTAAGGTGGGGTCTATCTGTATAATGATACGCCATGCATCCATCTCGGAAACGCCAAAAGCTACCATTTCATCGTCATTTGCACGCTTTTTGAGATGCTCGTACAGGTATTTCGCCCACCGGGTGTCTCTTGTCGGTCGGGGCTTCGCCAATAGTGACGAGATATCCTTCTTTCGATGGGAACATCTCCGTGCGTGCCTGCATACGGCAGCCGGATAAAAGGCAGCAAATACAGATCATTCCTGCCAATATGGGGCAAAGCGTGTCAGAATGAAATATAGACTTGTGCATAGATGTTATATAAGTTTTTATAGCGTGTCGATATGGATTCTATCTGGTTGGACGGACTTGTCCCTCGCACTGTATTGGTTTGGTTATAATAGGTGTTCCAGGTACCCATCAAGCCTATGGTAATGTTAGGACTGACCATATACTGGCCTCCCTAATCCCACCATGGTATTGGTGTGAGAGAAAGAGCCGGGAAGCGCATAGTCTAATACGCCCGTTTCCGGTGCCGAACCGATACTTGACATGGCATTGATATTTGTCTTTCCGTCATTAGCCGGGAAGTACTTGGCGCCAATCTGAGCATTGTAATAGAAGTTGGAGTTGAAGAAGTGCATATCTATCTTCGTGTTGAGACGAACTACTTCAATGGTCTTGGCTAATTCTCCGCCTACAGTGAGTAGGTTAGTCTTTGACTCATTCCAGCCGGTAAACAGATAACCATTGTCTCCGGTGCCACCTGCAAAGAATTCATCGTTCCATTCATAACGCTTTGTGTAGGCGGCTACCCGTCTATAACCCACATGCGCGCCTATTTCCCAATCATTCTTGAGATAATGCCGTAAAGCGACATCAGCCGTTATGTCCGGGAAGTATTTGGTCGCAAAGGCTGCATTGGCCGTGAGGCTCCACTTCGGTGAGAAGTGATGCGTCCACTCACCTTGTACCTGAATGCCGACTCCTCCCGGTGTCTGCTCTTCCGCTTCCATGCTGTCGCTTGCCGAGCCACTTCGCCCTGCATAGTTGAGGCGTCCCGTATAGCTGTTCTTCTGGCCTTTTCGGGTATATTCGGCCGTTGCAACAGAGGTAATGATATCTTCTTCTCCATAGCGTGCACGAAGATAAGTCAATGCTATCTCATTCTTGAGCATCATGCTTCTAAGACCCGATAAATGTCGTTGGAATGAGCGATATTCCATGATGGATGGCTCGTAGAACTTCTGGTAATAATAGGCTGAATCCGCTTGACGGTTGGCTTCATATACCACTCCCTTGGTGTACTTCAATGATTTGTTCTGACTGTCATAAAGCAAAGCTGTATCAAGAACAGCGAGAGCCTTTTCCGGTTCTTTGGCTTTTGTCAGTTGCAGGGCACGGTATTCACTGCTCTGTGAGAATGCACCTATAATCTCTTTGTTGCTCGGGTATTTATTGAGTATCGGCTTTCAGAAATTCCAAAGAAGCTTCGTATCTCTTGTCACGTTCAAGCACGGTAGCTCTTTTAGCCTGATAGAATGGTTCTTCAGGATAATAATTGATTCCTTGTGCTGTATATTTCTCGAATTCATCGTATTTTCCTAGTAAACCGGACGAATTGATGGCATACCGTAATCCGAGATCGCTTGATGGATTCAGGCTAATTAGCTTGACAGATTCCTCGTATGCTTTCTGCGTAGCCCCCGCTTCCATACATTTCTTGATGTACGGCACTGCCAGTTCCTCGTATCCTATCACGTAGAAAATGCGCATATCCTCATCACTCTGCTCGATGGCAGATAGATACAGTTGCAAAGCCTCTTCGGTTTTATCCATTTTATCGAGAATAAATGCCCTTTTCAACGTGCCGTTTTCGTAATCAGGGAAGTGAAGAGTGATGGTGTCCAATGTTGCAAGTGCTTCATTGTAACGTTTCATATTGATATAGCAACTCAAGGCTTTTTTCCCATGCGGCACCGTTCATATCATTGTCTATATGTTTTTGAGAAACGAACAATACGTGCGGCAATGCTTCTGCGTACAGACCGAGTTCCATCAGCTTTTCTGCTTTTTTTCATGTGCTGTGCACTCATGGCAAGCGTAATATCATAATCATCAGGATACATCTCATACATCTTTTTCAGCGTTGAATAGGCAAGATCATCCTCATTCATTTGACGATAAAGCATATATTCCTTATAAAGAATTCCTTTATCATTGTTGCCATATTGTTTTTTAGCTTCTCTGATATAGAAGAGAGCATCGTCGGTATATCCTCGGGTGACGGAAGTGTTCAGCAGGTAGTCCAATGCTTCCTTGTTCTTATTGCCTCCTTCATAGGCCATGCCATATAATACATAAGGATCCCGTTGCTTTTCTGCACGGGCAGCCTCCATTAACAGGTCGTTATACATGCGCCGTATGGCAGGGCTGTTGTTCCTTCGCATTTGCTCGCGTATAAACACCAGTGCTTCCGGAAAACGTGCCAATTCGCTGAGAATACTTGCCCTTTTGACGATAAGCGCACCGCTTCCCGGTATGGCAGCCAAACCGTTGGATGACCAGCCTAGAGCGGCTTCCCGGTTTCCTTCCTGCAAATGCAGGTTAATGATGTCCAGATAATATTCTTCGTTTTGGGGAGATACTTTGATGAGCTCCGTCAGCTTTTCGATGGCCTCTTTCCGGTTACCACCTTTTTTCATTTGCTGGTAGCCTACCTCCATGCTGTAGATATAATCCTTCCTTAGAATTGTATCGTTCGGGTAAATTTGATTGATACGTTTCAACAGACGGTCTGCTTCCACATCGTTGTTCTGCTTGCGGTACAGTTCAATCTTTCTTCGCCATAAACCTCTCCAATACGGATTCACTTCCAGCAACTCATTAACGTAGCAAATGGCACTGGAATAATTCTCGGTGATGTCTTCTACATCTACCAGCAGATGTTTGGCATTGACGTTGTTGTAGTTGTCGTCTATCGCTTTGACAAGATGATAACGCGATTGGTCGTAGTTCTTTTCGTGGAACCAGTATTTTCCCATGAGCCATTCAAGGTCAGAAACATTCGGATATTTCTGAAGGCCCTCCTCCAATAGCTCTTTCCCCGCTTCCCACTCTTCATTGGCAAAATGCTCTTGTATGATCTGGGCATATTGCTCCGGCGTCTGGAAACCTTTGTCGGTCCCGGAGGAAGAGGTTATCAGTAAAACAGACAACCTAATATGGTGATTTTATGGAGAAACTCTCTGTTCATTCTATCTTGTCTTTAATCTTTCTTGTTTAAATCGTAGCCGGTTCAGGCTTCATTGTCTTTATATCAGTATCGTCTGCACTTTCTTCTTTCTGCTTGAATCCCTTACGTTCCATGTTCTTCCACTTGAAGTCTCTATTGGTCAGATAACTAAGGTATCCTCTCAATGAGCAGAAAGTGATGATGGGATGATAGAAGATAGGTTCCAATATGGACGCAATGATAATCCATAGGTATTCATATCCTCTTTTATATAGCATCCCGACATAGTAGTCGTAGGTAATAACGACGATGGAAAGGAACTGGCAGAACGTATATATCGTCAGGTAAATCATCCATGCCGTGTTCCAGTTGACCGCTCCTGTAAAGGCCAGATAGATAAATACTATCAAACCGACGAACTCGATGATTGGCGCCAGAAACTCAAAAACGAACATATAAGGGAGAGTTAACATTCCCATTTGCTTATATGTCTTTTTGAAAATCATCTTGCGATGGATATTAAGTGTCTGGAACAATCCCTCGTGCCCAACGGGTACGTTGACGGTAAAGCATTGCCAGGTTGGGAGGTCCTTCCGTCCAACAACAGGTGTCCGGTATCTGCACTATCTTGTAAGGCCGGGAGAAATCGCACATATATCCTACCATACGGGTGATGAGGTCCATGTCTTCAGCAAAAGAGGGAGCATCGTATCCTCCGGCTGCAATCGCTACCGAACGGTCGAAAAGACCGAATCCACCGGAGACATTCGGCATTCCATTGATTGCGGACCACCCCATCTTACCAATCAGATAAGAGCGCATATATTCCAGATTCTGGAAAAGTGGAATCGGTGTACGGGGAGTTCTAACGTCTATGATTTGTCCGTCTTTCACGACGCATCCGTTAGCCATCAACATCGTTCCGCTGACTGCAATTACTTGTTTTGCTGAAGATATAATGGGCGAGATGCAGCGATAAAGAGCATATTTTTCCAGAATGCAGTCCACATCCGTGCAGATAAAATAAGGATGAGAAGCAACGTTGATACCCGCATTGGATGCATCCGCTTTGGTTCCTCCATTTTCTTTGTCTACAACGATGAGTCGGCTGTATTTCGGGTTGGAGGATTTGAGGAGTCTTCGGAACGGTCTGGTTTTGATTCGCTCGATATAAGCATAGGGTACTTCTACCAGTTCATAATATTCGGTCATCTTTTCCAATGTACTGTCCGTACTTCCATCATTTACAATAACCACCTCGAAAAGCGGATATTCCAATGCAAGCATGGAGTTCACATTATCAATGATTGTCTTTTCTTCATTGAAGGCAGGAGCAATTACCGAAATGCCCGGTGTATAGGGGGATTCCTTGATTGTTTTCCGCATATAGCTTTCCACATAGTAATCCTTTCTCCGTTTCAGAGAAATGAAAGAGAGGAAGGCGAATGTGACAAAGGATATCGCCAGCATACTCGTATAAAAGAATACGAAATAATTGAAGAATGTAAATATTATATCTCTCATATTCTCTAATTTAACTGGTTGATTAACGGATGCTTGGTGTGGGCAAACAATATAGCTGTGTGGGAATCTGCTTTTCTCTCCAATTGATCGAATGTTTTCCTTCCCATTGCACTATACTCATAGAGGGCTTTGAGTATGACTCTCTTGGTTCCCCAGTTATCTGCTTCATCATAAGCGTTGTAAAGAAATCCTAAAGCCTTGTCGGTCTTCAGATCTGCAATAGCCGAAATGATTTGTCGTTTGACTTCTTCCGGTTGTACATTATACATTTCAATCAGCTTAGGTTCAACCTCTTTGTATTTTAGTTTACCTAAAGTCTTGATCGCTTCACCTCGTATTTCCACAGAACGGGCATTGAGTTGCTTCGCGAGAATTGGGGCACTTTCGGTTTCATTATATAGCCGGTTTTCGTTGATAAAGAATATCTTAACGTTTTCTTCAGCTGAAGTATTCACCCATTTGATAAAGGTGGGTGTGTTATATCCCACTTTTTACGGTGTTCCAAGATGGCGTGTAACTCCATCATGTCCCATTGCCTTAACTTCATGCCGATATCTTCGTCGAAGAAGCGGAACGGATCACCCTGACTTAACCACATATAAGTATAGCGTGCCGAGTTTCTTAGTTCTAGTTCACGATGATAGAGGAAACGCACCAATACCGCTTCAGAGGCATAACCATTGATGGACTGAATAAGTTTCAGAGCTTGTATCTTTGATCTTTTGGAACCGAATTGAAGTTCGCGTTCAAGGAAACGTGTGATTTGGAATACAGTTTGAATCGTTTGATAGTTTAGTTCATTGATCTCATCTTCATGCACACTCTTGATTTCTGTTAACAGTTGGGTGATAATGCGTAATTCGTTGGGTTTTGGGCGCTTTTTCGTATCATATTCTAATCTGTCAGCTATCTCTTCTTCACTCAATGTGTTGGAATCTAGTGAGATAGTTTTCATTTCTTCGTAATATTTATCAAACGCTTTATTGTATCTTCGCTTCTCTTTTCGCCTTTTAAATATACCATATATAATATGGAATAGGAGAAATAAGTACGCAATAATACAAAACATTACAGCAATTGAGCATATTCTTATGATTAAAGGATAGCCAATAAACTTGTAATATATCCAATAGAAATAATATTCTATGTAATCTATACCATACAGTACTTGATCCATTTCCCTTGATATATTTAGATATAAAACTTGTATATTCAGAATAAAAAGTTCTATATTTGTTGTATTGAATGTTCTGTCTAATGCAAATATAAGAAATAACTTGTATATATTATCCATTGTTCATGAACAGGCCTTTTGAGCCCTATTTTAGCTCTTTGTGATTATTCTCGATGGAAAGGATTGAAATTACAAATAAAGGAGGGTGGAAAGCTATTAAGCGTTAAATATATTTTTGATAAGTTAACAAATGGAGCCTGAAAATAAGTGTGATAAGCCAGGTTCTCATGCGAAACAAAAACAAACAATAAATTTAAAAATTAAATTAAGATGAAAATTAAAAGTTTGGTGTATGTCCTTATGGGGACAATGTTGGTTACTACTTCCTGCTCTGATAATGAGTTGGAAAAAGGTAATGATGGTCCGGGAACTGTTGATCCGGTAAATGCTTCTCCTCTTGTTAAAGTGTATGCTGATGAAAAAGGAGAAAACTTGCTTGCAGAAGACGTTTTTTGTGAAAGACGGTTCTTCACGTACTATAACCTTAAATGTCCCTATTCATGCGGACAAGGTATATATGGAGTATAACACAGTATCAGGTGAGGTGAAAAAGGCAAGTTTTGCTTTATCTCCTGTTACTCGCAGTGAGAGCTATCCGACTGATTTTTCTTATGAAACCACTCACAATGCATCGGTTACTCTTTCTCTTCCTGGAGATGCAGTGAAACCGACAGCGGAGCCGACAGCCGATTATCTTTTTTATCATAGTACCGGTGTGGCAATGTTTGAAGATGGCTGGCCTAAGGAGTCCACGTGGTATGACGAGGATTTTAATGATGTAGTTTTTGAATATGACATAAAGGTTTCCGAATGTCAGAATGAAGAATTGATGGAGATTCAAGGTAGTAAAGAGGAGTTGTTACTGACTTTGGATGTTCGTGCGGTGGGTGGTCAGATTCCTACTCAGTTAGGAGTTGTCTTGGAAAACTTAAAGAGTGAGTATGTCGACCGGATTACAGCAAAACTTTCATTGAAAGGCGGACAAGGTACTGAAAGACTTCTGAAACAAGTACAACTTTCTACGGAATCGGAGGTATCGATTGAAGCAAGAGACTGGAGATGGGATCAAGATGATGCTGATAAAAAACGTTATGCTGGTTTGTCTGTGAATACGACTCCGGAAGAAGGAACGGTTATCAAATTGGATGGTTTATCTGGTTTGCATAGTGATCTTCTTGATGGGACACCGAGAGCTTATTTCCAAACAACAAAGGGAGCAATTAGAGAAGGATTGCCTATGTTACGTGCTGAAGTTAGACTGATAGGCAAGGATGGTTTGAAAGGGCAGGATAGAGAAAATCAACTAAAAGCATTCAGAGATCTTATTCTTGATACGCAGAGACAGAATTCTTTTTTATAGTTGTCAATGGTGGCAAAGAAATACACATGAGAGGTTATAAGCCTACTTCGGCTTATGCTGACTATGCTAAAGATGCAGCAACTATGAGTGGAAATGAAGCAATAAATGAAAATATTCCATATTGTAATATGAATGGTTTCGTTTGGGGTATAAAAGTTCCTGTAGGTACAAGACATGCGTATGAGAAAGTTGCTTTTGAAACGGCATACCCGAAGTTTAAGGATTGGGCAAAAAATAATGGTGCTTCATATAAAAACTGGTATGAGGATTTTGAACCGGAAGAGACCGTAAAATATTGGTAATACAAATCACCAGTTAATACATTATTTGAGATATTTTGTACAATTTGAACCCCTCTCGAAAAAAAAAAAAGAGGGGTTTCTTTTGTATCCGGAAGAATAATCTTTAAACTAATACCGTAATGACGAAGCGATTTTTTTATAGGCTACAGTTTGATTACTTTTTTTTCTCTTAGATAGTGTGATGCTTTTGGCACAACACAAAGCTTCTTTGTGCAACAGTGGAAAATAGAAGATGAATCCCATGCTTTACAGATAATAGAACGTGCAGATACATTAGAATTGATAGTTCCGGACGGACTGACTATGTGGTATCGGCAACGATTGGCAGGTGATTATGAAATTAGTTATCGTATCTGTATGGTGATGCAAGGTGGAAAGTATGACCGCTTGAGTGATCTGAACTGCTTCTGGGCTGCCAATGATCCTAAATACCCTGATGATCTTTTTGCCCGTAGTCAGTGGCGTGACGGCATCTTTAAAAACTATAATACATTAAACCTTTTCTACGTTGGATACGGAGGAAATGATAACTCAACGACCCGTTTTCGTCGATACAGAGGAGAGTACTATGGAGTGGCAGATGATAAGGTGAAACCGTTATTGAAAGAATATACTGATACCTCCCACTTACTTGTTCCCAATCAGTGGTATGAGATTCGGATTCGAGTGGAAAAGGGAATCACAACTTATTCTGTGAATGATGAAGAGTTGTTCCGCTATACCCTTGCGGGTAGTGAAGGTGACGGACACTTCGGTTTACGTCTCTTGCAGAATCACGTACTCTTTACAGATTTTAAAGCGACTATACTTTGACTTATATACTGAAAACCTAATAAGACAATATTTCCATGATGAAACAACCTTTTACTAAATTTGGAGTGACAACTCTGTTTTCTCTTTTGTGCTCAGCATTCCTTCATGCACAAGTCGTAACAGATGAGCGGATGTTTTCTTTTGAAGAACCGCAAATCCCGGATTGTATCACCGCTACCCAATCCCGCCTGTCGGTATCTGATCTGCATTATAAAGATGGAAAACATTCGTTGGAATGGACATTTGAACCGGGTGGTATATTGGAATTGAAGAAGGATTTGAAGTTTGAGAAGAAAGATCCGACCGGCAAGGATTTATACCTTTCCGCTTTTATTGTGTGGGTTTATAATGAAGTTCCCCAGAATGCGACCATTGAGTTTGAGTTTTTGAAAGATGGCAAGAAATGTACTTCGTTTCCTTTCGGAATCAATTTCAGCGGTTGGCGTGCCGCATGGGTTTGCTACGAACGGGATATGCAGGGTACTCCGGAAGAAGGCATGAATGAACTCCGGATTATTGCTCCAAATTCAAAAAGGAAGCCTTTTCATCGATCATCTGATTACGGCTACTAAGGTTGATGCACGTCAACAGACAGCCGATCTGCAAGTCCCTTTTGTCAATGCCGGAACCACCAACCATTGGCTGGTTGTCTATCAACACTCGCTTTTGAAACCGGATATTGAATTGACTCCTGTGAACGATAAGCAAAAAGAGCAGAAATGCAACTGTTGGAAAAGCGTTTTCGTGATATGATCTACACGAAAGGGAAAACTACAGATAAAGAGTGGAAACCATCCGCAAGAAATATGATTTCTATCAGATAACCTACAAGAACGGTCAAGTATCGGGAGTACCTGTTTATATGGTACGTGCTTCAGAAGCTTATGAACGGATCATACCGAACTGGGACAAAGATATGCTGACTAAACTGGGAGTGGAAATGCGTGCTTATTTCGACCTGATGAAAAGAATTGCCGTTGCATATAATAATGCGGCAAATCCGGTGATTCGGGAAGAAATGAAGAAGAAGTTCTTGGCAATGTACGATCATATAACCGATCAGGGAGTAGCTTATGGTAGTTGTTGGGGAAACATCCATCATTACGGCTATAGTGTCCGCGGTCTGTATCTGGCATATTTTCTGATGAAAGATGTGCTTAGGGAGGCTGGTAAACTTCAGGAAGCCGAACGGACATTGCGCTGGTATGCGATTACTAACGAAGTATACCCTAAACCGGAAGTCAACGGAATTGATATGGACTCTTTCAATACACAGACCACCGGACGCATTGCCAGCATTTTAATGATGGAAGATACACCGGAAAAACTACAATATCTCCGGTCTTTCTCCCGTTGGATTGATTTTGGTTGCCGTCCTGCATTGGGATTGTCCGGTTCGTTTAAAGTAGACGGAGGTGCTTTCCATCATCGAAACAACTATCCGGCTTATGCTGTGGGCGGACTCGATGGAGCAACCAATATGATCTATCTTTTCAGCCGGACGGAATTTGCTGTTTCCGAGTTAGCTCATGAAACAGTGAAAAATGTACTGTTGACCATGCGTTTCTATTGCAATAAGCTGAACTTCCCTCTTTCCATGTCCGGTCGTCATCCAGATGGAAAAGGTAAACTGGTTCCTATGCATTTTGCTATGATGGCTTTAGCCGGTTCTCCCGATGGAAAGGAGGAATATGATAGTGAAATGGCTTCTTCTTACCTCCGTCTGATTTCAGACCCAAGTATTGAAAATGACTCTCCTGAATATATACCTAAGGTTTCAAATACTGAAGAACGTAAGGTGGCAAAACTTCTTATAGAGAAAGGTTTCCGTTCGGAGACGGACCCGCAGGGAAATATAGCAATGGGATATGGTTGCATCTCTGTTCAACGTCGTAGTAACTGGTCGGCTGTGGCACGCGGACATTCCGTTATCTATGGGCGGCAGAGCATTATCTGGGAGCAAATCTATACGGTCGTTACCTGGCACACGGCAGTTTGCAAATATTGACTGCTGCACCGGGACAGACAGTAACTCCCACCACTAGTGGCTGGCAGCAGGAAGGTTTTGACTGGAACCGTATTCCGGGAGTGACATCTATTCATTTGCCATTGGAGCAACTGCAGGCTAAGGTGCTCAATGTAGATAGTTACTCCGGAATGGAAGAGATGCTTTACTCCGACGAGGCTTTTTTGCCGGTGGTTTGTCTCAACAGAAGATGAATGGTAATTTCGGTATGAAGTTGCATGAACATGATAAGTATAACGGAACTCACCGGGCACGTAAATCCTTCCATTTCATCGATGGAATGATTGTCTGTCTTGGTTCGGATATTGAAAATACAAATACGGAGTTCCCGACAGAAACGACTATCTTCCAATTAGCGGTTACTGATAAAGCAGGGCATGATTATTGGAAAAATTATCAAGGAGATAAGAAAGTATGGGTGGACCATTTGGGAACGGGTTATTATGTTCCAACTCCCATCCGGTTTGAGAAGAACTTTCCTGAATACTCGCGAATGCAAAATACAGGAAAGGAAACAAAGGGTGATTGGGTTTCTTTGGTTGTAGATCATGGAAAGGCACCGAAAAACGGAAGTTATGAATACGCTGTTCTGCCTCAGACGAATGAAGCTCTCATGAAGAAATTTGCAAAGAAGCCCACTTATAAGGTATTACAGCAAGACCGGAATGCACATATTGTAGAGTCCGTTTCCGAACAGATCATTTCTTATGTGTTGTTTGAAACTCCTGAAACGACATTGCCGGGTGGTTTATTACAACGTGTGGATACTTCCTGTCTGGTTATGACTCATAAAGAATCTGCTGATAAGATTAAGCTGACGGTGGCACAACCGGATTTGGCTTTGTATCGTGGTCCAAGCGATGAAGCGTTTGATAAAGATGGGAAACGCATCGAACGTAGTATCTATTCCCGACCATGGATTGAAAATGCCAGTGGTGAAATACCTGTGACTGTAACGATAAAAAGGGCAATGGAATGTAGAAGAAACTCCGTTTTGCAAGGTGATTTCTTCTGATAAGAAGCAAACAGTTTTGCAGTTCAGTTGCAAAGATGGCGCTAGCTTTGAAGTGGAGTTAAGGAGATAAAAGTCAGACAACAGGAGATCATTTGCTTTCCCTGATAGGGGAACAGTAGTTTCTCTTGGAGAAACCATAGTTTCCATGCCGTTGAAACTATTGTTTCTCGGTGCTGAAACTACAGTTTCCCAATGCTGAAACTTTAGTTTCCCGGTACAAAACTTTTGGTTCCAAGCGTTGAAACTAAAAGCTTCCCCACGAGAAACAAAGGTGACAGCATTATTGTTGTCACACTGCTGTCACCTATTGCTGTCACAGTGTTAATTGTTAATAATCAAATCGTTAAGCAGCAATAGGTGACAGGTGACAGATATATAATTAAAATAATTGTATAGAGAGGTTAGAACATAAACATGGCAACGGCAACAATACGGTTGTTACATACGGCATGGGTATCTTGAATTTTCCCATTGGACGTATTGAGCGAACCATACCATGCAGAACTTAATGTATATTCCAACCCGAATTTCCAGTGGGGGACATTGTAGGTCAGTTCTGCTCCTGCCGTAACTAATTGGTTAAGGTCTGTTCCTGTTCCATAAAGTTTTGCATCATTTCCTTTGGGAGCATATAGTGCATCACTTGTTCCCAGATTCTTGGCATAGCCTACGAAGATTCCCGGCTTCCATTTCTGTCCGTAGACAACGTTGAACCAAGAGCTGGAGAAACGTATCGGAGTATATTTTTGTTCTCCCGTTTGTTCGTTGACAGACTTGATCCCGAATCCGCCCAAGCCGGAAGCTTGTGTCAGATTGGATCCTAATACACTCTTCGCAGCGATGAACCAGTCTTTGTTGGTGTATTTCACATGAGCTTCGTATGAAAGAGTTGTGATGCGTTCGTCTACCTTGTATTTATCTGTATTTACTATAGACTCCGTACGTGGTTTCAATGATAACAACTCAATGCCTACGCCGGCCAGCAAACCGCCATTCTTATAATCAGCTCCGACATAAAATTCGGGAATACAGCTTTGCTTCAGATACTTATGTGTTTTCCCTTCCGGTCCTTGTGAAGTATATTGTGATTGCCACACTGCGGCTCCGGTAAGTTGGAAATTCTTGTTTGTATAGCGATAACGAATTTGTGGCGCACGGCTGAAGGGCTGAAACGGTGCTCCTACAGGGAGAGATTAAGAATCTGCGGAGACACATCTCCGAATAAGGGATGCCAGTTTTGCCCGAGCAATAAAGCTGATTTTCCCCAATCCAGATTCAAATAAGCATGACGGAGACGAATGACTGAATAAGAAGTACCTGTGCCGCGGAAGTCGACTTCTACTTTGGCAGATGTCTTGGCTGTTCCCAGTTTTGGACCGGCAACGTCTACTCCAAGGCGCGAATATAAAGTATAGAAGTTACTGTTGGGTGTTGAATTCAGATCGTTCCCGTCCGGATCGCGCACTTTGTCTTTCGGATACATATAAAACAATCCATCTACGGTTTCCTCGTTAGCACGACTATTATAATAGAAGTCAGTACGAATCTGTCCGTAGAACTTAAACTTGAAATCCTGCATTTGTGCGAAGCTGCCTGATACGGTTATCAGGCAAAGAAAGATTAGAATGTATTTTTTTCATCATGTGTTTGTTTATAGACGGGCGCAAAATTACAAAAAATTACTGGTTATTAGTTTATCGTTGATTAAAAAAGGCAAGGATTGCCTGATTATATTTGTTGAGGCTTGTGCTTTTTATGAATTGCTTTCAGTGATTTTCTGTCTGCTTGCGGCATTAAATATTCCCAGAAAGTTTTCATTTTATTCAAAAGCTGTTCGTCTCCTCCTTCCAACTGTTCTGCGTATTGACTGTATACGCATTTATGCATAGATTGCAATTTCTCCCTCATTTCATCGGACTCAAGTGCACGGTTTTGTCTATATTCCAATGCTAATGCCGGGTTGGCAAGCAATCCCCGTCCTATCATAATTCCGGCTAATCCGGGAAACTGTTCCTGAATGCGGTGAATATCTTCTACGCCATTGATATCCCCATTATAGATGAGCGGATGTTTGCAGACTTCCTGAAAAGCTTCAAACGCTTTAAGGTCAACTTCTCCTTTGTATTGCTGTTTTCCCAAGCGGGGGTGCATAACCACTTGTCGCAAGGGTAGCTCATTGATAATCGGAGCCAGTTTCAGACATTCTTCCGGATCTTCCCAGCCCAACCTCATTTTGATAGAAACTTATTTGCGGATATTCTGTAATCAGGCTAAGTAACGCCTGAACTTCTTCGGGATAAGGAAGAATGCCGGAACCATTGTGGCGTTTAGCCAGCATGGGAAAAGGACATCCCATATTGATATCGACTTCTTTATATCCCTTTTCAATGAATAGGGATAAGATTTTTCTGCTTTCTCAAAAGAGGAGGCTATCAGTTGGGGAATCAGGTGGGGTACTTGATTGTTCCCGGGTTCGATTCCCCGGACATCTCTATGGCGGAATCCTCCTTTTTCGAGTCGTACAAATGGGGTGTAATAAGTATCTATACCTCCGAAGCAGGCAGCATGAGCATTACGGTAAAACACTTCGGTGTAACCTTGTAATGGGGCAAAATGAATAGGAAGAGTCTTTGGCATTGTTTTTTATTTTTGTGCAAAGATACAGAAAAATAAAAGAGAGGAGCCTCGCGATCCCTCTCTTTCTGATGTTAAATTGATTAAAGTCTGATTTTTTATAAACGTTTTCTATGATTGAAGGTTAGAAAAATTGGGGGATATATTTTTATTCTACAACGTTTATAGTCAGTTCACGTACTACTTGACCACCTTGATGGACGTAGTTTGCATTGTTGGCTACGAAGGTAGCGGTATATGTACCGGTCTCTTCATAGGTATGTGAGTATATCTCCAACGATTGCGAGATATTCTTAATCGCTACACCAGCGTCAGGATCGCAGGAACCGTTGAGGAGGATTGGATTGGAGATAAGCCAAGTATCTCCTTTGGTATACCCTGCTGCTCCGCCACTGGTTACGAAATCGCTTGGCTGGCTAATTCTCCAGAAATAAGGAATATTACCGTCTACAGTAGCATATGCTATTTTGTCTTCATATTCTGCGCTTTTCATTTCTTCAAGTGTGAGGTTTTTATTACCTAATGCTTCCTTCAATTTGGTAAGATGAGTGTTGTTTTTTGAAAGATCATCTAAATTGTAGGTTACATTTAAAGCCGAGAATTCGAAGTTCTTTGCATTAATTGTGGTTGATTTTCCATTGTTGAACTCCAGATTAAGCTGTAAGCCTTTAATATGTATTACAGGCATTGTGCTGCTATTATCAAGAGGGTTGAGGCGGAAAGCAATGCTGATTTCTTTACCCAAGTAAGATATTAAAGGACAAGAATAGTCTTTAGTATCTTTGGTTGCTTTAGGAAGCTCATCTTGGCTGACAAGTTCTGTCCATTCGCAATTAGTAACTGCTTCTTTGTCTTTTTTCCACATTGTTGCCACTAATTCCTTCGAATTGATCGGATATTAATATGTGAGTAGAACCTTCGATGGTTTTCGCACTACCATAGTCATATACTACGGAGAAGTTGATTTCACATTTTTCTACGTCTTCCGGTTGCATTTCAATTCTGTTCCGGTGTTTGTATTCGTGGCCTATCTCGCCGCTGAAGAAACTGATAAAATCCGGATCACCATCGAAGCTGAACGTTACCGGGCTTCCTTTCTTTACAGTCACAGTTTTACCGTCGAAGCTGACATTGCTGTCTGTCACCACACCCACTTCCATTGCTGTTTCTTCTTTTAATTCCTTGTCGCATGAAGCCAGGGATAGTCCGGCAAAAGCGATAGTCATCAAACTTTTATATATTGTCTTCATGTCCTTTTTCTTTTTAAAGTTATTAAGAGAATTACCAACCCGGATTATTCGTCTTGATAGCACCGTTTGATCCTATTTCATTGGCAGGAATCGGGAAATAGTTGTAAGACTTCGGAATATTGAAGTAAGTGTATACATTGATTTCGAATTTCCAGGATTCGTCAGTCTGTGCCTTGTCCACTTGTTCCTGCATCAGTTTGTAATAGTCTCCCCAACGGATCAGGTCGAAACGTCGTGTATATTCGAAGCAGAGTTCCATAGCGCGTTCGTCTTTGATAGCTTTGCGGAAGTTCTCTTCATCCAGATTTGCTGCAAGTTTTTTGATTCCTGCACGTTCTCTTACTGCATTGATACATTCATACGCCAAATCATTGGGACCATGGTTGACTTCATTTTCTGCCTCTGCAATCATCAGCAGAATGTCAGAGTAGCGGAGAAGAGGAAAGTTGATGGAAGTATCGTTCTTGCTCTTCTTGTCTGCTTCATATTCTCTACGATATTTGGCAGCAGCTCTGTTACGGTTCTTATTAGCATCATTCTTCGATTCGCGATCACCGTAAGTAGAACCTGGATCTGTTTTGCCATAGCTGAAGGATTGATCCCAATATTGTTGTTCCACTTCATCTCTTTTTCCTTTCACAAATTCACGACCGTCTACCGGAGTGCCTTCTCCTGCTGATTGGGTGTAGGTGAATGGAGCGATATTCCAGTTGCAACGGTCAATGTCACCGTTTGCTTCATACAATTCCAGTAGCTTAGGAGTATTCCAGATAAAAGCGTATGCATAACCCGGGTCACCTTTACCGGTGATGGAGGCTTTGGAAGAAAGGTCTTTTCCCTGAATACCGATGATATTACCAATTCTACCTTCTGCGCGTACATCCGTTGAACGGTTACCAGCAAATTCTACCTCCCAGATACTCTCATTAGCTTTGGCACCATCCTTATTGAGAGCTGTGTTATACTTGTCAGAACAAATGTCGATAAAGAAATCCCAATATTTGGCAGTCAGTGAATGGCCTTCGTTTTTAACTAACTGCGCATAGTAACTTGCCTTCTTGAAATATTCTGTAATCTCGGCGCTGGTCGTACTGTTGGCCAAACCTACTTCCTTGTCACGTTTAGGCTCACCGGCTCTGAACATATACACACGTGCCAGCATTCCCCAAGCTGCCGATTTGGAAACACGTCCCGGCAAATAGTTCAACTCTTGAGCAGATTTAAGATCCTCGGCAGAACCATACATCTCTTTGATGATAAAGTCATAAATCGTCTGTTTGTCCGTACGTGGAATAGAGAGATTGTAAGCATCTTCTGTAGAAGTAGTCTTGAAAGGTACATCTCCCCAACATTCTACCAAAGTGAAATAATAGAATGCGCGTAAGAAGCGGGCTTCCGCTTTATACTGCTTGCGGGTATCGTCGTTTATATCGGGCACTGCATCAATATTCTCCAGGAAAATATTGGCTCTGTTGATGCCGGAGTATAATGTGTACCACAATGCTGCAACGGCCGGATCACTTGTATTGGCATTGTTACAGATCAAGCCACTTTTGTTAGGTCCGCGGTTAGCCCCTCCATAGTGTCCCAGATCGTCACCTCCTACAAGGTATAAGAATTCATTTCCGTAGAAGGAACTTTGCCCCAGAATAGCATAGGTTCCTGTTAGCCAAGAGGCAGCATCCGCTTCATTCTTGAAGTAATTTTCAGGGGTAGTGTACGTCGGGTCTTTTTCCAGGAAATCGCAGGAAGTCAGGTTAAGTCCGACAAGAAGTGATATGATGATTATTTTTATTGTTTTCATATACATAATTGTTTGAAGGATGATTGATTAGAAACCTAAGTTTATACCAAAACTGATAGAGTAGGCTCTCGGATAAGCGGAGAAGTCCAGTCCCGGAGTCAGTGCGCCTTCACGGATAGATACTTCCGGATCGTAACCGGAATATCCTGTACATGTCCATAGATTCTGACCTGCAACGAATACACGCGCATTGTCTATCTTCCATTTCTTGGTCAGTTGCTTCGGCAGTGTATATCCTAAAGATACGGTTTTCAGACGAAGGAAAGAACCGTCTTCGATAATACGTGTAGAGAACACTTTGTTAGAGCCGGAGTCGGTAGCTCTCGGAATATTGCTTTC
>VOFD01002372.1_pt1 | contig 24121 bp, 28 predicted proteins | sample 5384101 | NCBI WGS metagenome assembly VOFD01 (sample SAMN12384723, study PRJNA508395) | human gut metagenome | isolation source: healthy gut C | host: Homo sapiens
AATTGGCGTCTGATTGAAATAGTCGCAATTGTCAGCCAGAGCTTTTATTCCGTTATTCGTCAAGCAGAATGTATTCTTAAATATCTGGCTTCCACACTATCTTTCCAGTTCCATGTGTTAAAGAGAGCTGTGAGGAAGGGGGAGAATTTTACCAGCCCCACAACCAAGCTAAGCATATCACAAGCTTGCATCAGTATCCATATATTCCTCATAGTTATCATAAGGGAATTATTTTGTTAATGAACGAATACATTCCACTTCTTTCTATTGAATAAAGGTGTCCCATCGCCACGGAAAATATCATGGAACCACAAGGATTTGTTCAGCTACGTCAGGCAACGGAGTATCCCATGCAAAAGATTGTATTTGTCTTTTCCGGCTACAAGTCCCCAGTTGATTGCAAAAATTCAATATTTTCTTTCTTCAGCATTGGCATGATATCCTGAAAAGTACTGTTTTGAGTACGTGCCATATATTCCGTGCAAATCATCGGACGCCCACATCCTTTAAAGGTGGTAAGAATGTCTTTCACATAATTCTCCAAGACCGGAAGTATCAATGCTGTATCACCTTTATAATACAGATCCCCGACTACGCGCCCATCCCGAATTATGTACCCTGTGGTCTGGTTGTTTTCCTGCCTGGCAAGTAGGATTCCAGCAATCCAAAAGACAAAGATGTAGAGATATGATGCTTAATGGCAATAGTAAGGTATTCATTAAGATGTTGCCCAAAACCTTCCTGATCCGTTTCCCAAGCCAAGATGGTGCAAATATACACGCATACAATTCATTCCGGATGTCTTCTGCCCAGCCTAGTTCACGGTCAATAGTCACCGGATCAAAAGTATCAGCCTGCCACATCTCCAATTGGTTGATTGCCGTGCTCGGAATAAATCACACCCACGGAGCCATCCCCATTGTTGATACCATTCATTAGCCTGCTCTTTCGTCCAGATTTCACGAACAGAGACTGTTTTCTGACTACAGGCAATTAACATAATGCCAATAAAAACGAGAGTAATATCTTTTCATAATCGAATTTTACTTTATCTAATTAGAAACCTTTATTCATTTTCTCCATGTAAATATGACCATATCCCCCGGTTCAACCACTATCGTAGAAACCGTCGGACTTACAATTGAACCCATCCTTCAGCACTCTGCTTACAGAACCGTTCATCATGTTGAAGTCCTATAATCAGAACTCCCCATCAGTTGTAGGGATATAGGAGTTGCTGAACAATCTCTATTTCCTGTGTCTTCACCCATTGGGGTACCACACGAAATACAGCCATTGCGTCCGGCTCCACACATTCGCGCACTTGCAGTATTGTCCAACTTTCCGTTCCCGCTCCCTTTAACCGGAGAAAATGGTAGCCCAAGACTGATCCGGTCTCGTTAACAAATTTCCACTCCGTATTAGACTTTATCGAATAAACTTCCGTAAACCCGTCATTGCTGATCTGCAACTTCCAAATCTCCGGAAATAGAAAAGGCTTTTCTCCGGATCCATCGAAACAAAGACATCAATACCATTGGCAACATCGAAAAAAGAATGCAACCAACAACTTCTTACTATATGCTTTCATTGATATATACATAATTCTATTGAATATTAAATTAAAGACTATTAATATTGATTCTCTCTTAATTATAAAGTCAATCGTATCACTTCTTTGGCTTTATCCAGTATGTATCGTATAAAGTCCGGCTTTAAAATCAGGACGAAATCAGATCACCGGGGAGCATTTCTTGTTATCAAGTTAACAGGCTCCACTGTATATAAATCCTTTGTATCCTCCTCTTGTGCCCAACCGCTATCCTCTATAAAATTTAAATCCCATCGTTTGGTCAATGTATACGACTGCTTCAAAAAGTACTTGCACCGACCTTTTAAAAAGAACCATTGGTGAGGATATGGTGAAGTCCAAGCATAAAATAATATATGTTCACGTGGAAAGCCAACTCCAGTACAAGAATATACATCACCTCCGGATAGAAAACATCCCGGTCGTTCCATACATGAAACCATTTGATGCGGTATTATATTTCAAGATTACTAAAGTACCGACGGACCATCGAATTTTGCTTTACTCCCTGAAACATCTTTAAAGAATTCCGCCGGAGCATATTGGTGACATCACTGCCAAAACCCTCCAAATTAATCTTGGCACTCTCTACCAATTCAATATCCCAACTGAATATATCCGCCTCCACATCAAAGAACAGGACTTGTCAATATCAATATTATATGCCAGTGTCTTATCGGTCGAGAAATTCAACATATCAAAAGTGATATACTCCTCCTGAAGGTATAACTCCTCACCTAGGAGTCGGAATCGAAGTAGCTGCATTCATCAGTCACACCGGAATTGCATGTCCGAATACCCCCTATAGCACCAAACCGGAAATAATCAGGTTTATTGTTTACTATCTTTTCGGCAACTTTTAAAATGGTCTCCACCCAGTCAATCCGCCACCTTGTCCGGAAACTATAATCCGTTTCATTCTGATTCTCCTTGTCCATTTCCCAAATCATCAACAAGGTATACTTGGAAGGTGTTTCCTGACGTAAGCTCACTGCCACACTTGGGCCTTATCCAAGGTTTGGGGGCTGATTCATTGCCTCCAACCCCATTTTTACAGCTTTGATGGTTACCACAGGACGTCCGTTCTGGAAAAACCGGCAACAAAGGGCAAGTTGCTCTTCAATAACTGCCAACTCCTAACTTTGGACAAGTTCAAAAATCTCGGCTCCATCCATTGTTACCAGTAATTGGAATGAAACCAGATCATTATACTCATCACTTATCTGTGCGGTGAATTTAACTTTTATCACCAGCCGCCACAAACTGTTTCACCATTCACTCCCCGCAATACAGCATTTTCTATTTTAGGGTTTTGAAGGCGTAGGCCACCGGCCATTCACTTGGCTTACTAATATCATCTTTGCACACGAAAAAGAGCAGTAACGATGATATGAATAGCAAGTATATCTTTTCATTTTCTTAAGATCTCTAGTTTAACAATCATGAATGACGATTATTAATTGGTGAGCTGCCGCAAGATCTGCTTTCCATCCTCATCACGCTCAAATGTCTGTACCAACACTTTTCCATAAGATTCCGGAAGCTTGCTGAACCGCATAATTGGGAATAGTACATATTGATGTGTAGGAGCCACTTTTATCTTCGCCGTACGCTGTGCATATTGATTAAACCGGATGAGGTCTATTTTACGCATTCCTTCATACAACATTTCATGTCCTCTTTCGGTAAGTAAAGCATCCAGGAAAGCTTCAGCACTAGCTGTTGCCGATGCCGGAAGATCATCCAGTCCGGCGCGTTTACGCACTTCATTCACTGCAGCAACAGCGTCAGCAGACGGAGCGGCATTGTTTTTACGAACTTCAGCTTCCGCATACATCAACAAGACATCCGCCCAACGGCCAACGGTATATCAGTCCCCTGAAAAGCCGTAGCCGTTTCAACTGGAATTTATTAATTATAAATCCGTCCCATGTGGTTGTATTCCGGTCAATCCAAGTTCCGGCTGTCGTATAATATTTAGTGGGATGACATCACGACGCTTATCCGAAGGATCATACGTATCCCAGAATTTCGGAGACACGTTAAAGGTTTGTCCCCATCCCTGCCCTTGCAGATAAAAAAGGAGGATTTCTTTGATCGTCCACTCGCCGCATTATCAGGAGTAGCGAGCATCATCAGCGGGATTAAAATTACCGGACTTATTCGTACCATCCGCCGTTTCATCACAACTGACAGCCATAATCACTTCCGAATTGAAATTATTGGCATTTTTAAATTGCTCGATATAAGGATTATTCCTTTTTTGAAAAGGCTATACTGCCCCTTCAATCCGCTATACATATCAATCGCTTTCTGATAATAACCGACATATAATAACCTTCATTCAAGTTGTCGCCGCATGATGCACACACGTGCATAGTCCTTGGATTCTGACAATCAATAAAAACACGGATAGAACTTACATAATCACCTATTCTTCCCAGCTTCTTCCCCGAGAGATTATATCCTAGAGTAATATTCCTGACACGTACGAACGAAGCATTCTGATAATCTTCTTCAAACCCTACGTTACCGGGCAAAGCGACAGCCTTTGTCGAAGCAATACCACGCCGGTTTCCATTCTGGTTCGTTTGAGAGTTCCAGATAGTATATACATATTTGTTCGAGTTCTTCGGGCTTGTGTAATACACATCTCCGACAAGCGCCCAACGATATGCATAATTATAACGTGTACGCCCGAATTGTCCATACATAAATATATCCAGATCGAAATCCTTGTACACAAATGTGTTTCCAAATCCGATGTGAATTTTCGGAAGTGTATTCCGCATCTTTACATCATCAATCGTTATTTTATTATCCCCATTCGCGTCCTTTATAATCGGATAGCCGGGTTGTTGCGCATCTGCCGGTAAAGATTTCTGCGATTCGGGCATATTGCTTTTATCTATATTGATTATGCCTTCCGTTTCATAATAGTAATAAGCATTCACCGGCTCGTTTTTACGGATTCGATATTCTTCATAATAATAATTGGGCATCCGTTCTTTCCAAACGGCATTATGATGTGATAAGGTCAATTGTGACGTCCACTTAAAACACACGGGGGATTTCATAGTTTAGTGAATTGATAGTTGCATCCCATCCATAACGTACATAATGTCCATAATTCATCGGGACGGAAGATGTCATACTAAGCGGAGAGGAAGAATCATATCCCAGCAAGTTGGTCACATCATTACGAAACATATCGAAACTTCCCCAGATTCTATCCTTCAACACAGAAAAGTCTACACCTATATTCTTCATGGTAGTCTTTTCCCAAGTTACATTCGGGTAATCAGGACCGCTAAGCAGATAGGGTACATAAGTCACTGAATTGTTAGAGAACTTGATGTATTGGGCTGCCAGACTGAAAGTTCCATAAAGTGAACTGCCCAAGTTGTCATTACCTGTCTGTCCATAACTGCCACGAATCTTCAACTGGTCAATCCATGATATATGCTTCATAAACGGTTCGTTAGATAATTTCGGGCTAATGACACTGAAGGGAAATAGGCATATTTCTTTCCCGGAAAAAATTTGTCCGTTCCATCCCGGCGGATAGTAGCCGCAACCACATACCTGTCAAGCAAATCCACACTTGCCCCGGCAAATTGAGAACGACGTTCGTCGGCTGCCCTGAAAGAAGTCGGATAGAAAGCACCTTCCGCAGCTTCCACTTTATCAGCCGCAATGTGATCGTTAATCTGCTCGTAGTCAAGTTCAAGTCCATTTGAATCGTTTGTATATCTTCCCATACCCACTACGGCATCAAGTGCGGTCGCTCACTTTTACCATTTCTGCAGGATTGGGATAGTTCGAATATAAAGTAGGATTTCCTGCCGCATCCCTGATCGGCAAATAAGAAGGATAAGTCAATGCCGATTGGATAGCATCATAACCATTACCACCACCTCCACCACCGGAAGTTGAGTTTGTATATTCATTCTCATTTACATTGACAATTGCAGTCAACTTAAGAAATGGAAGCAATTGTGAAGATATGTTCGTCCGAAGAGCATAACGCTCCATTGCAGAGTTTTCTACCGTACCTTCCTGTTTATAATAGTTTCCGGACAAGTAATATTTCAGAAGTTTAGATCCTCCTGTAATTGTGATGTTATGGTTATTGATACTACCATCTTTCAACACACAATCCAGCCAGTCTGTTGTTTGAGCGGCAGCTATCTGTTGAGGTGAGAATTGAGGCACCCATTTATTATCAAAAGGTTTATCGCCATAGGGATACATGCCGTTCGTAAATAAATAGTTTTCTTTATTGAAAATGTTAGCAACATTCATATATTCCTCTCCGCTCAAAGGCTCCAGATACGGATAGTTTTTCACAATAGAATAATTTCCTTCATAAGTGATTTGTGGACGGGTTTCAGTACCTTTCTTCGTGGTGATTAATACGACTCCATTGGCCGCGCCAATTCCATAAATGGAGGCAGAGGCATCCTTTAATACTTCAATAGATTCAATATCAGCAGGATTAAGTCCGGCCAACCCCGAACGACTGATCGAATTAGGCATGACCTGATTTCCGTTTCCAACCTCTAAAGAGGTGGAAGGCATCATCACTCCATCCACAATAAATATAGGAGTTCCTGCACCACGAATTGAAAGATCAACTGCTCCACCCGGTTGTGGACTTGTTAATGTAGCCTCCAGTCCGGCGGCCCGCCCAAGCAGCATCTGTGACATATTGCTTGTTGCGGCTCTTGATATTTTTTCTGTTTTGACCGTTGCAATAGAAGTGGTCAGATTCTTACGGGTGGTCGTTCCATAACCTACCACAACAACCTCATCCAATTGTTTTGAATCCTCTTTCATCGTCACGTTCAACGTCATCGGCCTGGTTATTTTCTGCGTATATGTAGTGTAACCTATTGAAGTAAATTTCAGTGTCGAACCTTCCGGAACCTGCAACTGATAATTGCCGTCTATACCGGTGATGGTTCCTTGAGTCATCCCTCTATCATCACAGTCACTCCCGGAAGAGTCTCTCCAGATTCGTCCACGACCTTTCCTGTCACCTTGACCGGCTGTTTGTTATCCTGCTGTTGAGATGAAACTTTGTTTAATACAATCTGACGTTTTTCAATCGTATAAGATACTCCTTCGCCTTTAAAAAGTTTATCCAGTACCAGAGTCATCAGTTCATTCTTCACAGAAATGCTTACTATACGGCTAACATCAACAATATCTTTGTTATACAGGAAGCGATATTCTGTCTGATTTTCGATACTAGTCAAGACCTCCTCTACAGTCACGTTCTTCAGTCGTAATGTAATTTTGGCGGATTGTGCAAGGATAGGTATACTGACGGCTTGCAGAGCTATACAAAACAACCATATAGCACAAATTCTCCCCATTTTTACATTAGCAGGTACATTAATTCTTTTTTCATTTTTCTAATTGAAATAAGTTTCATACCTTTACATGTTTGGTTATTGGTTCTACAAATAAGTTGATTAACGAATAACTGAATCTTTGGAAAGGAAGGTGAGTCAGACCTTCCTTTTTTATCAGTTTTTTCGGAAGTAAGATTCACTGATTATGTCTTTCCCATGGCTTGTATTATTTAAAGGTTAATAAATGTATTTTTCTCTCGTTCCTATCAATAAGACGTTTCTAAAAATAAAAGCCACATCCCATATCACATTATTTTTTCATCCAGACTATTTTTTTCATCAAACTATCGTTTATCCCAAATAATCTTTCTATTTTTACCCCCAACAATAGAATCTCTACTACAATACTATGTCAAATATCCAACAACAGACTTCCGACGACCGTTTTCTGGTAATAGCACTGAAACAGGATGATAAACAGGCTTTTACCCGATTATTCCATGCCTATTATAAAGATCTGGTGTTGTTTGGCGGTACTTACATTCCAGAGAAACCTACCTGCGAGGATATTGTACAGAATATCTTTCTCAAATTATGGAATGACCGGAAAACACTGGAAATTGAGAATTCACTAAAATCATATTTACTGAAAGCAGTCCGGAACTACTGTCTGGATGAATTGCGCCATCGCAGGATTATAGATGAACACGTTGCTTATGAACTTAAATCGGGCTCTATAGATATAGATACAACGGAAAACTACATACTGTACTCCGATTTATGCCGGCAACTCAAAAATGCATTGGAGCAATTACCTCCCCCAAGAAAGAGAAGTATTTGAAATGAGCCGGTTAGAAAATATTAAATATCAGGAAATAGCCAATCGCCTCAATATCTCTGTCAGAACAGTGGAAGTACGCATCAGCAAGGCTTTGAAGCAGCTTCGCTTTTTATTAAAAGATTTTTATTTGCTACTTCTCTTCTTTCTTTTCCACTAATGGATGTGGGATTTTCTTTCTGAAACGTCTATTATATATTAAGGTAAAATGCATATGATAAATAAAGATTCAGACATAGAAATTATAATTTCCAAATATCTCTCGAAAGAGGCTACACCAGAAGAAATAAAGGTACTGGAAGATTGGATATCGGCTACTCCCGAAAACTACAGGAGCTTTCTGTTACAAAAAGAATGTGTGGGAAGTCAGTCACCCGGCTTTTAATCCGGAAGAGATAGATGTGGATAGCGCGCACAGAAAAGTTATGGAGCAGATTCTTCATCAAAATCAGCCGACATCGGTTCGTCCAAAGTTGTCCTTTCTGCACTACTGGCAGCAAATTGCAGCTATACTGCTTCTCCCTTTGCTGATAGTATCCGCTTATCTTTATTTGAAACCGGCTTCTCAAATTGCAGAAACTTATCAGGAGTTATTCACTCCTTACGGTACCTGGTCGGTAGTGAATCTGCCTGACGGCTCTAAGGTTTGGCTAAATGCCGGAAGTTCTCTAAAGTATCCGACTCAATTCAATGATAAGCAAAGAGTGGTTTCAATGCAAGGTGAAGCCTATTTTGAAGTAGAATCCGACAAGGAGCATCCGTTCATCGTAAAAACGAAAGAACTGACTGTAGAAGCTACCGGCACAGCATTCAATGTGAACGCATATACCTCGGACAATGTAACAGCAGTGACATTAGTAAAAGGAAAGGTAGCAGTAACTCTTGACAAGAAAAAACAATTTCCCTTTCACCGGGAGAGAAAATAGACTATAATCTGGCAACTGCTTTGTATAACGTCAACAAAACCAATACTTACAAATGGTGCTCATGGAAAGATGGAGTACTCATTTTTAGAGACGACCCACTGGAATATGTATTCAAACGTTTGGGACAAACTTATAATGTGGAGTTTATTTTGAAAGATGCCGAATTAGGAAAATATTCCTATAAGGCGACTTTTGAGGGTGAATCTTTGAATGAGATCTTGCGCTTGCTCGAAATGAGTGCACCCATCCAGTGCAAAGTAGTCAGTAACCGTAGCAACAATAGCGAGAAGTTTGAAAAGCAGCGTATAGAAGTGAGCAAGACTATGCAATAATAAGCAAAGAGTGGTTCAACTAATTCAAAAAGGGCGTTTCCGTATACTTTAATAAGGATATTATTCTCATAGTAACGAGAATTAATTCTTATCGTAATGAGAAAAGTTTCTCACCGTGATGAGATTTTTTCATCACGGTGAGAATGCTTGAGAATTACTTCATCTTATACACCAGTGTACCACCTTTTACAATATCTTCATGTGAGATTGTTTTCTTCGTATATGGTTCACCATTCAATGTAATACTATCTACATATTTATGTTCTTTCGATAGATTCTCTGCAATAATTGTGAAAGTCTTGCCATCAGCCAAATGCAAGGTCATTTTTGGTAATTGCGGAGCACCGAATACATATTCCGCACTCACCGGATCTACCGGATAGAATCCCATCGCACTAAGCATATACCAGGCAGACATCTGTCCGCAATCATCGTTCCCACAAAGTCCGTCAGGTTTGTTCTTGTATTGAGTATCAAATATTTCACGAACTAGTTCCTGTGTACGTTCCGGACGACCTGCCAAAGCATATAAATAAGTAACATGATGACTGGGCTCATTGCCATGTGCATACTGTCCGATCAATCCGGTAACATCTGCCAAACTCTCTCCTTCCAGTTGAACTGTAAACAAAGAATCCAGTTTATTCAGGAAAGGCACTTCACCACCAAACAAACTGATCAATCCCGGTACATCATGTTGTACATGCCAAGTATATTGCCATGCATTTCCTTCTGTATAATCTCCACCGATACTTTCAGAATGTCCTAACGCACTTGGATTAAATGGAGCCTTCCAGGTTCCGTCAGCCTTACGCGGACGCATGAACTTCGTCTGCGAATCGAACAGATTTTTATAATAATCAGCACGCTTTGCAAAATATGCCGCATCTTCCTCTTTACCCATACGATGTGCCATATCGGCAGCTGCATAATCATCATATACCGACTCTAAAGTAGAAGATACAGATTCAGCTTTTATCAGGTCTGTCGGGAAATAGCCATATTTTGTATAAACTTCCCAATTGGATTTCAACGGATGAGACACCGTCTGCGTCTTCTTTATTATATTAAAAGCACGTTCAGCATCAAAGCCACGGAATCCTTTACGATAGGCTTCGGCAATAACTGATACGCCGTGATTACCAATCATACAGAAATTCTCTTTACCCCATAATCCCCAAATAGGCAGGAAACCCTGTACTTCACCTTGTTCTATCAACGAATTGACAAAATCATCTACACGTTCGGGGACCACTAATGTATAGAATGGATGAGCGGCACGATAAGTATCCCATAAAGAGAACGTGGAATAGAAAGTACCCGTTCCGGCTTTTACTATAGAATCGGCGGCATTGCGATACATACCGTCAACATCTGAAATCTGATTGGGTTGAATCAATGCATGATAGAAACAGGTGTAGAAATTTGTCTTTTCATCATCCGTACCGTCTATGTCAATACGGCTCAAATAATTATTCCATTCATCATGAGCGGCAGTCTTCACTCCTTCAAAATCCCAGGCAGGAATTTCTGCTTCCAGATTCTTTTTAGCCCCATCTACACTGGTGGTAGAAAGAGCCACTTTCATCATCAGCTCGTCTCCCGGTTGCATATCGAAAGTCGCAATGATGCGTTTTCCTTTTTCAGTCTTGCCCATTGGCAGGTAAAGCGAATCGACTACCGGACGATTAAACTTCATGATAAAGAAATAATCCTGATTCACCCATACCGTATTATTGACATGTCCTGTCAGTGTCTGCGCATCTTCCCAATTTACTTCGCAACTGTTGACCTGTGAATGATATTGCTCTTCTCTCCATGCAGGACCATGCTGCAGGTCGATCAATATAGAGGCAGAATCCGCTTTATGATAAGTATAGCGGTGGAGGGCAGCATGGATAGATGCTGTCAGTTCCGCTTTCACCTGTGGATCGGAAAGTTCCGCAGTGTAATATCCCGGAGTAGCCGCTTCTTTGTCTTTAGGGAAATGACTACGATAAGCATCCCACGCACGGACACGTGTACCCGTGACCGGCATCACTAGAATATCGCCTAAATCCATACAGCCTGTTCCATTCAGATGTGTCTGTGTAAATCCCCAAACCAGAGAATCCTCATAAACATATTCAGAACAGTAACGCCAACCGACTGCACCAGTCACAGGGCTGGTTTGTATCATACCGAAAGGATAACATGCGCCGGGAAATGTATGCCCGTTGTCTGCGCCACCGATAAAGGTATTAACGTATTGAGTATAATCTTTTGTATCCGTCTTTTCAGCCGGAGTACAAGAAGAATAAAAAAAACAAGCCTGCTGCCAGAGTTGCAGCCATAAAAGGGGTTTTTCTTCTCATGGTAAATATAATAATGTTAAGTTAATGTCGCATTATATATGCTGATATTTATCTAATTTTTCACGATAGTAGCTTTCTACATCTTTCCAGTGGTAATAAGGAGCTACGTCTGTTTTCACCGGTAGTTTAGTTTCCTTTTCATTAAGTAATACTTTTACCAATACATCGTTACTTCCTTTTTTATGGAAAAAGACGAATTGCACGTTACTAGCCATCGGGAAAATATCATACGCTCTCCATTGTTCGGATAACTTTTCTACATCAGGGTAAGATTCTCCATAATGATTCAGTTCCAATAAAGCGACTAACGGTAACAGACAAGACTCATGACCAAATCTCAAAGTGGCCTGGTTCTTACCTTCTTTCAAAGCAGCATCTGCCCTATCTAAAATATTACGCAACAAGTCGGCTTCCCGATAGGGCATCAAACCATCCGTTACAGGAGAACAAGCGTGTGTCAGATACCAATATAAGTTGTTACAACTCCATAGATCATAACACTCTTCATCTGTGAAAAGAGAATATAGCTGCATATCTGTATCATGACTCTGCATATTACAAGCCAAATCAAAAAAGACGTCTCATCAGGCGCGCTTCATCAACATTTGCTTTTACATACGCTTCGTCTGTAAACAATGTTTTCATCAAGCGTTGCGGACGTACATGGGTAGCTTCAAAATCTTTCTGAACCTTTTTCACTTTATCGGAACCAGCTATTTTACTCAAATCCTTGGCAGGAGGATTCATGTAATACATATCATGATAACTAGCATCATTCTTGATACATAAATTAGGATTCATCGCCTGCAATTGGAGGCATTCGGATGTCATGGATAATATACACCGGATGACAACTGTGGAACGGGCATCCACTTCTGTTCCATCAGCAAATATCTGTGGGAAATTAGTATACATACGCTTTGCAATTCCTCTGTGTTGGCGTGCTCCCACCGAAGTCAGTTCACCAAGACGACCTTCCGCCATATCAGCCATGCGCAAAACAATATCCAGTGTGTTTTTACCTGTTGCGGTTAGTTTGTTTAAAGAGTCGGCTTTTAATAAAGTTTGCTTTGGAAAACGATAATCATTCGGATCAATCAGATACCGTGAGCCATGACGCATATATGTGCTGATATAAAAAGGTTCGTACCCCTTAGGAGCAGCTGTCTGCTTGGCAGTAGGCGTAGGATATGCATAATAATTATTAGCGGATAAATACCGGTTTGCACGGATCTCTTCACGAGCTGTTTGCGCTTGTACCGTCCATACAAACAAGAGCAATAAAAGAATAGACGTGAGTTTTTTCATGATAGTATTATTCAATGTATTAATAGTTGTGCCACAAAATTAGAGATTTCTTCTCATTTAAAAGGATTTGATACAGACAAATATACTTAAATCTTAAATGGAGGAAGTTCCTTTTTATGTGGATTCGCTGTGATAAAACAAAAATTCGTACGACTTATTGAATAAATATCAACTCAATTATTTATCTTTGTTAGCTTAATAACAAGCTGGCGCAAAAAACAATAAGTATAATGAAAGATTTCTTGAAATTTACACTCGCCACGGTGACAGGTATCATTTTGTCAAGTATTGTATTATTTATAATCAGCATGGTAACGTTGTTTGGCATCATGTCTGCTTCGGACACGGAAACAATCGTAAAAAAGAATTCTGTAATGATGCTCGACTTAAATGGAACGTTGGTTGAACGTACGCAAGAAGATCCGCTAGGTATTTTATCACAGTTGTTGGGTGACGGATCTAACACATACGGACTGGACGATATTCTTTCTTCCATCCAGAAGGCTAAAGAAAACGAAAATATTAAAGGGATTTATCTGCAGGCAAATTCATTAGGCACCTCCTATGCTTCTTTACAGGAAATCCGTAACGCACTGCTCGACTTCAAAGAAAGTGGAAAATTCGTTATTGCTTATGCCGACTCCTACACGCAGGGACTTTATTATCTTTCCAGCGCAGCCGATAAGGTGTTGCTCAATCCCAAGGGAATGATTGAATGGCGGGGTATCGCCTCTGATCCCCTGTTCTACAAGGATCTGCTACAAAAAATAGGAGTTGCGATGCAGGTGTTCAAGGTGGGAACTTACAAATCTGCCGTAGAGCCGTTTATTGCTACGGAAATGAGTCCTGCCAACCGCGAACAGGTTACCACATTTATCACTTCTATCTGGGGACAGGTTACGGAAGGGGTATCTACTTCACGTAATATTTCTGTAGACTCACTGAATGTTTATGCAAATCGCATGCTCATGTTCTATCCGGCAGAAGAGAGTGTAAAATGCGGATTGGCTGATACTCTGATTTATCGCAATGATGTGCGCAATTATCTTAAGAAATAGGTAGAGATCAATGAAGATGATAATCTTCCTATATTAGGATTGGGCGACATGATGAACGTAAGGAAAAATGTGCCGAAAGATAAAAGCGGTAATATCGTAGCTGTTTATTATGCATCCGGTGAGATTACAGACTATCCGGGCTCTGCAACTTCAGAAGAGGGTATTGTCGGCTCCAAAGTCATTCGCGACCTTCGCAAGCTGAAAGATAATGATGATGTGAAAGCCGTTGTTCTCCGCGTCAATTCACCAGGTGGAAGTGCTTTCGCCTCGGAACAAATCTGGCATGCTGTGAAAGAGCTGAAAACAAAGAAACCGGTCATTGTCTCTATGGGTGATTATGCTGCGTCAGGAGGTTACTACATCTCTTGCGTTGCCGATACGATTGTTGCAGAGCCTACTACCCTGACCGGTTCTATCGGAATCTTCGGTATGATTCCTAATGTGAAAGGATTGACTGATAAAATCGGTTTAAGTTATGATGTCGTAAAAACGAATAAATACGCTGATTTCGGAAATATCATGCGTCCGTTTAACGAGGATGAGAAATCATTGCTTCAAATGATGATAACTGAAGGATATGATACCTTTGTAACTCGTTGTGCCGAAGGACGTCACATGACGAAGGAAGCTATCGAGAAGATTGCTGAAGGTCGCGTATGGACTGGAGAAACTGCTAAAGAACTGGGATTAGTAGACGAATTAGGTGGTATTGACAAGGCACTGGATATTGCTGTTGCAAAAGCCGGTATCGAAGGTTATACCGTTGTGTCTTATCCGGAGAAACAAGATTTCCTGTCTTCCCTGCTTGATACGAAACCGACAAATTATGTAGAATCACAATTACTGAAAAGTAAATTAGAGAGTACTACCAGCAATTCGGTTTACTGAAAAATCTGCAAGAACAATCCATGATTCAGGCACGTATTCCGTTCGAACTGAATATTAAATAAACCGTAATACATGGACGAACACTTTATCAAGATACATAAGTGGCTCTACCCTGCCTCCTGGCTCTACGGAGCAGTGGTAATGATGAGAAATAAACTCTTTGACTGGGAAGTTCTCCAATCAAAGAGTTTTGATATACCTATCATCAGCGTAGGTAATCTCGCTGTAGGAGGGACAGGAAAAACTCCGCACACTGAATATCTGATAAAGTTTCTTTGTAACCAATATAAGGTAGCTGTATTAAGCCGGGGATACAAACGGCACACGAAAGGCTATGTACTGGCAACTCCGGAAAGTACGGCAAGAAGCATTGGCGACGAACCTTACCAGATGCATCAAAAATTCCCGTCTGTCACAGTAGCTGTCGACGAAAAGCGTTGTCATGGCATAGAGAAGTTGCTTGCACTGCAAAAAGCCTTCAGTAGATGTTATCCTATTGGACGATGCTTTTCAGCACCGATACGTCAAACCGGGATTGAGTATTCTGTTAACGGATTATCACCGGTTATTCTGTGATGACACTTTGCTCCCCGCAGGACGGCTTCGTGAACCAATTAGCGGCAAGAACCGGGCGCAAATCGTTATTGTCACCAAATGCCCGCAAGACATCAAGCCTATTGATTACAACATTATCACGAAACGACTGAATCTTTATCCATATCAACAGTTATTCTTCTCATCGTTCCGGTATGGTAACCTGCAACCTGTGTTCCCTACCATGTCTCCGGACACAAATGCCATTCCGGCAAACCATGAGATTACTTTGTCCTCACTGGCAAACACTGATATATTATTGATGACGGGAATTGCCTCACCTGCTCCCATTCTCGAAAAGACTGGAAGGTTGTAGCAAACAGATAGATTTACTATCGTTTGACGATCACCACAATTTCACTCATCGGGATATGCAGCGTATCAAAGAACGGTTCAATGAGCTGAAAGGGGAGCATCGGTTGATTATACTACCGAGAAGGATGCAACACGCCTGATTAATCATCCGGCTTTGGACGAAGCTTTAAAACCATATATCTATGCCTTGCCTATTGAAATAGAGATTTTACAGAATCAACAATATATATTTAACCAAAACATTATTGGCTATGTTAGAACGTATTCAAGAAACCGCAGCTTATCTGAAAGGTAAGATGCACACGCATCCCGAGACCGCAATTATATTCGGAACCGGGACTTGGCAGCCTTGCAGGTGAGATTACCGAGAAGTATGAAATAAAGTATGAGGATATTCCCAACTTCCCCGTTTCTACGGTAGAGGGACACAGCGGCAAACTGATTTTCGGCAAGCTGGGTAATAAGGATATTATGGCCATGCAAGGACGTTTCCACTTCTATGAGGGATATTCTATGAAGGAAGTGACCTTCCCTGTACGTGTAATGCGAGAATTAGGTATCAAAACCTTGTTTGTATCTAATGCGAGTGGTGGTACCAATGCAGATTTCGAAATCGGTGACTTTATGATTATTACTGACCATATCAATTATTTCCCCGAACACCCGCTTCGCGGAAAGAATATCCCTTATGGACCCCGCTTCCCGGACATGAGCGAAGCATACTGATCAAGGAATTGATTAGTAAGGCTGACGAGATTGCCAAAGAAAAAGGAATTAAAGTACAACACGGAGTGTATATTGGTACGCAAGGTCCTACTTTCGAAACTCCTGCTGAATATAAGCTATTCCACATTCTCGGTGCTGACGCTGTAGGCATGTCCACCGTTCCGGAAGTGATTGTAGCCAATCATTGTGGTATCAAAGTTTTCGGTATTTCTGTCATTACCGATTTGGGAGTAGAAGGAAAAATCGTTGAAGTAACGCACGAAGAAGTTCAGAAAGCTGCCGACGCCGCTCAACCTAAAATGACTACAATCATGCGTGAACTTATTAACCGTGCCTAAACAACTATCCCGATATATGAGAACTGAAATAGCATCTCTCGGTGAGTTCGGTCTGATAGACCGTCTCACCGGAGGAATCGAACTGGAAAACGAATCCAGCAAATATGGAGTGGGCGACGATGCCGCCGTTCTCTCCTACCCTTCAGAAAAGCAAGTACTGGTAACAACCGACCTGCTTATGGAAGGTGTGCATTTTGACCTGACTTATGTACCCTTGAAGCATTTGGGATATAAATCGGCCGTAGTAAATTTTTCCGATATATATGCCATGAACGGTACACCCCGGCAGATTACGGTATCTCTTGGTCTTTCCAAGCGTTTCAGCGTGGAAGATATGGATGAACTTTATTCCGGTATCCGTCTGGCTTGCCAGCAATATAATGTCGACATTGTGGGAGGCGATACCACTTCTTCCTTGACAGGCCTTGCTATCAGCATCACCTGTATTGGCGATGCCGACAAGGATAAAGTAGTTTACCGTAATGGAGCTAAAGAGACTGACCTTATCTGTGTTTCCGGCGACTTAGGTGCAGCCTATATGGGCTTGCAACTGCTGGAACGTGAAAAAGTGGTATTAAAAGGCGATAAAGACATACAACCTGATTTCTCCGGCAAAGAATATTTATTGGAGCGTCAGTTAAAACCGGAAGCCCGCAAAGACATCATCGAGAAACTGGCTTCTGCCAATATTGTCCCGACCTCCATGATGGACATCTCTGACGGTCTGTCTTCGGAATTAATGCATATATGCAAACAAAGTAATGTCGGCTGCCGTGTTTACGAAGAACACATCCCTATCGATTATCAAACAGCTGTGATGGCTGAAGAATTCAATATGAATCTTACAACCTGTGCCTTAAACGGCGGAGAAGATTATGAATTGCTTTTCACTGTCCCCATCGCCGACCATGAGAAAGTATCACAGATGGAGGGAATCCGCCTCATCGGGCATATCACCAAACCCGAACTCGGTTGCGCATTGATTACCCGTGACGGACAAGAATTTGAATTAAAAGCGCAGGGATGGAATCCATTAAAAAGGAGAATAAGCAATAGATTTCATCACATACTTGAAATATTTTCATCTTATACAACACTGATAATTAGGTAACTAACTTTTTATCAGTGTTTTTTATTTCCAGAAGATTTGTGTATTCCAAAAGTTTCACTACCTTTGCAACCGCAAAAGATTTAACTGAATCAAGTTAATATTATGGTGCCATAGCTCAGTTGGTACAGCAAAGGACTGAAAATCCTTGTGTCCCCGGTTCGATTCCGGTGGCACCACAAACGAAAATCAAAAAGCCTTGTAAGACAACGACTTACAAGGCTTTTTTCTTTTCGGGAGTCCAAATGAGTGCCCAGTCTTACATTTTGCATTACCACCATTTGTACATAAAATAATAGTCCAATATAATCATAAAATCAACATATTTTTGTAATTTTGCAACGCAATTCACAAAAAGTTGCACTTGTATGATTATAAAGAATAAATGTATCACAACTATTGATATCCCTGTAAGAAACTGGGGCTATCTGGAGAACTGGAAAAGCACAGCTTCGGTTTGTGGCTCGTAAATCTGCGAGTTAGGTTCGGTCATACACCATGACTGACAAAATAATCAATTTATATCATAAAAAACAAATTCTTCATGAACAATCTTCGATTGCTCACAGGGTTGCTTTCCGTGACCTTGTTGAGCGGTGGGGTGTGCTCTTATGCCCAGTCGGTAATAACTTTGGAAAAAATTTTCGAGACCGCTGAAGCCAACAGTGCACAACTCCGCCCTTCATTTTCTGCACAGACCGAAGCCGGGCATGCAATAAGCGTTGCGCGTGCAGGTCGCCTACCAGATGTCAAAGCATCGCTTTCGATCAGTTATATAGGCGATGGTTTTACAACCAAACGCAATTTCAGCGATTATCAGAAAGCTCCCATACCGCATTTCGGAAACGGATTGTCGCTGAATGTCACTCAGCCGGTTTATACAGGCGGAGCCGTGGCAAATGCCATAGAACTTGCCGGGCTGAAATCAACAGCCACACGGTATGCTACCGACTTTCAGCGAGACAATATCCGCTTCCAACTTACAGGATTCTATCTTGACATCTATAAATATACTAATCTGCGCCGGGTTATGGAAAGCAATATATCCGCAGCCGAAAAGGTATTGGAAGAAATGCGGGCACGTTATGAGCAGGGAACGGCTCTTCAAAATGACATCACACGTTATGAACTCTTGATGTCAAACCTTGAGTTGCAACTTGTCAGGATAAACAATACTCTCGACATCCTTAATGTCAATCTTGTAACAACGGCAGGATTGCCCGAGGGAACTGTCGTTGTACCGGATTCCACCATTCTGACTCGTTCTTTACCGATGAATGGAGAACAATGGTGGCAGCAGGAGGCTATGTTGAACTCTCCGTCATTAAGCCTCGCACGTTCCGGTGTTGACATAAGTCGCAAAGCGGAAAATATCATCCGTTCCGAGCGTCTGCCCAAGATAGGGCTTCAGGCAGGTTGGAGCATTGACGGTCCCATTCTTGTAGAAGTACCGCCAATCAATCGCAACTTAAGCTATTGGTATATCGGGGTCGGGGTCAGCTACAATATCTCTTCACTGTATAAAAGCAACAAGTCTTTGGCAAAGAGCCGTGCTGCCACACAAAGGACAATAGAAGAACTTGCCGCCACACGTGAAAGTGTCTCGCTTGCTGTAAGAGCCGACCATATACACTATTTAGAGGCCTATGAAGAGCTACAGAACCAACGGAAAAGCGCAGAGCTTGCCGAACGAAATTACCGCACGATTTCTACGCGATACTCGGCAGATATGGCATTGATCACCGACATGCTCGATGCGGCCAACGCAAAACTCGATGCGGAACGGCAGCTCGTAAATGCCCGTATCGACATCATCTACTATTATTACAAACTTTTATTTGCTACCGGAAAAATATGAAACACCGTAGCAAAAAGATACTTTCTTACATTATTACCACGGCGGTAATCGCTGTCGCAGCATTATGGGTCGGCAACAAGTTCATCCATCTCGGCAATATTGAATTTACCGATAATGCACAGGTACGTCAGCAGATAGTGCCCCTCAATAGCCGCGTACAAGGTTACATCAAAGAAATCCGTTTCAAAGAATATGAGAAGGTTAAGAAAGGCGACACACTTGTCATAATCGACGATGCCGACATGCGGCTCAATGTAGCCCGTGCAAACGCCGATTACCAGAATGCCCTTGCCGGACGCAGTGTCGCCGATCGATCGGTTGCTTCGGCCTCGGCAAACGTAGCGGTCAGCGAGGCATCTATCGCCGAAGCAAAAGTGCTGATGGAGAATGCGGCGACTGATCTGACACGATACGAAAAACTACTGGCTCAAGACGCCGTTACCCATCAACAGTATGATGGAGCCAAGACGGACTATGGGGTAAAAAAGCCCGCTACGAAATGCTTGTGAGGCAACGTTCGGCAACCTCATCAGTCGTCGATGTCAACCGTCAACGCATATCGCAGTCAGAAGCAGGAATTGAACTTGCCAAAGCTCTCCTTGAAACTGCAGAACTTAATCTCAGCTACACTATAATTACCGCCCCGTGCAACGGCTACACTTCACGTAAGGAGATACAGGTCGGTCAGCTCGTACAACCGGGCCAAACACTGCTTGATATTATTGAATCAGGCGACGTGTGGGTTGCCGCCAACTATAAGGAAACTCAACTCCACCACATAGTTCCCGGAAGTAAAGGTGGAAATAAGGGTGGATGCTATCCCGGGAGTTCTTTTCAACGGAAATATCCGATCAATCTCTACAGCTACCGGTGCTTCACTTTCACTGATCCCGCAGGACAATTCAGCCGGAAATTTCGTAAAGGTGCGTCAGCGAATACCCGTAAGGATTGAATTTACGGAAGACAACAAGCCGGAAGATATGGAACGGCTCCGTACTGGTATGAATGTGGAATGTCGCGTGAAATACTGATATGGCAGACTGGCATGTTCAACAGGGACCGTTCGACATACCGGACGTTCCCATTTCATTCCACGACAGCTAAAGCCGTATCTGTTTATTCTTTTTGTACTGATAATCCAGTTCTCAAGCGGAGTTTATCTTGCCGCCGCATCTGACATGGTAGGTAGTACGGCACTTATGCAAGAGGATATTCTCATGGCAGGCTATGCCTCACTGATGGGGTTGGCCATCAATTTTGCCGTCATGTTCCGCATCAAGTTCCGTTTCTCTACCCGAACCCAGTTGGTTACTTCAGGTATAGTCCTGATAGTTGCCAATATTATATGTGCCCACACAACAAGTGTACCGTTGCTTGTCGGCACTTGTTTCGTGGCGGGATGGTTCAGGATGCAGGCCACACTTGCCTGTAACTCCACAATACAGTTATGGCTGACTCCTGTACGTGACATGGCGATATTCTTTTGCTACGTCTATATAATAGTTGACAGCGTAATACAATTGAACGGTATCACCACCGTCTATATTATATTCTTCTCGCAATGGGAATATATGCACTGGATTATGACCGGACTGCTCGCCCTAATGGTACTGCTGGTTATGATATTAGTGAAGCCTGTGCGCGGACCGATGTTCATTCCTTTGCTCGGCATCGACTGGATAGGCGCAATCTTATGGGCGGGATTCATGCTTTGTTTTACTTTCATCTGCGTCTATGGCAATTTCTATGACTGGTGGGATGCCACGGAGATAAGAGGTGCAACAGTTATCGGGCTTGCCTGTCTCGGCATAAACCTGTGGAGAGCTACATTCCTTCACCATCCCTACATATCATTCAGGGCGATGAGAAACCACAACGTGATACGAGCAACGGGCATCTACCTCGTTTTCTTCACCCTGATTGCCACTTAACATGTGTTTGAACACAGTTATGCAGCAAATATACTCGGATTTGATGAAACCAATCTGATCGACTTGAACTGGTATGTTTTCGCTGGAATCATCGCCGGGTGTGCGTTCACATATTTCACCTTCGCACTACGTAAATGGAGGTACAAGACCATGGCGGCAATAGCATTTGTCCTTGCTGCCTGTTACCTTGCCTGTTTCTATTTCTTCATAGATTATGGCATTGAGAAAGAGATGCTTTTCATTCCGCTGTTTTTTCGTGGTGCCGCATCCGTGATAATCTCCATTGTTTTTCCTTACCTCAATTGTACAGAGCGGACTTCCATTTCAGGTATTTCCACAGGCCCTTACCATCAACGGATTCACAGGAGCGGTTATGGGAGCGACACTCGGGCCGGCACTTATTGGGGAATTCCTAAGACATACAATGGCTAAAAACGCTTCACTACTGAGTTCAAATATCGTAGATTTCAATCCTGCCATAGACCATGTGCCTATCGGTCAACTTTATGGAATGGTGCAGACGCAGGCTCTCGTTGTCTCTATGAAAGAAATCTACGGTTGGCTGCTTATCACGGCATTAGTATCGCTCTTGATTATACTCGCCAGCTATGGACCTGTACGACCATTTGCGATATTCCCGAAGTGGAGTACTGTTCGGAGGAGTATCAAACATATAGTCCGAACTAAGGGTAATACAGGAATCCAGTCAGTGTAGTCGTTCTTATATAATATAAGCATTGACCATTATAATCTGTCAGAATATGAGACAAGACACTAGTGTCCCATTAAAATTGGGACACTAGTGAAACTAGTGAAATTTCAATTATGATAATTGCTTATTTGCAGGTAAGTACAGTTCGTCAGAACTTCGAAAATCAAGAAGAAGAAATCTTTCGATAAACTTCATCAAACGGCACTCTGCACCGTTCACCCCAAATACCTTTATTCCCATCCCGTATTCCGCAGGGGATAACCATATTTATTTCGGCACCATGCGGTAGCTTCAGCACTCTTTTTAACCGGCGGCTGTCCAGCCCCTCCAATGGACAAGTATCATACCCTTCGTTCGCCATTGCAATCATAAATGTCTGGGCAGCAAGCGCACAGGACTTATGGGCAACCACACGCATATCATTCTCGGACACTTCAAGCATCATCGGACGGAAAATGCTGATAATATTAGCCAACAGCTTCCTGAACAGCCCCAGAAGCCCCAAGAAGCGGGCATACACAAATGGCATTAATATTCCGTAATACAATTCACGGTCTTTGATTCGTTTTGCCTGACGTTCTTTCGGGCTGTTGCGATGAATGTTATCCCGTTCAAAGTCGAGTACAAACCGCGCACGCTTCCTGTAGACATCCCGGCGGACCACGAAAACCACCACTTCCGGTGCAGTGGCAGTCGATTTCTGGTCGAGGCAGGCTCTCGAAACTTTCGCCAACAGTTCAGGCTGTGTGATGTGATAGAATTCCCACAACTGCATATTCGAACTGTTGGGAGCTAGTGTTGCCAGTTCCAGACAATGTTTCACCTTCTCCGTATCTATCGGTTTCATTTTATCATACACACGCACAGAGCGGCGATACTGGAGTACTTCATCTAAATTCATAGGCTTAATCATTAGTTTATATTTTATAGATATCTCATTCTTTCACAGGTCTGTCATCTCCCTCTCATGCAACTGTTGCAGCACAACCTCCGCCATTTCTTTAGAGCTAAACGGATTTTGTCCCGTCACCAGATTATTGTCAACAATTACTTTTGAGGTCATAGGTATCAATGCCTTTTGATGAATATGGGGTTAAAACACTTCTGCAAGCAAATGTATCTCAAATTGCAGAAGTTTTAACATATTCAATCCATGAGAAAAGGAAGAAAACAAGTAAGTTATAGAAATGGAATATCTAAGTCAATACCAATGGAACAATATTGTGAGAATCATTGAACAGCATAGGGGACATGGCTCCCCGTCAATTCAAGACACGCCAATAGACCAATAACAAAAAAATCCCTTGAACTTTAAAAATTCAAGGGATTTTTTGTCTTGTCCATTTTGCACCGACTTCCGTAGTACAAGCAGCTACACTTTTGAACTATGTAGTTTTTTATAAACCTCTACTCGAGCGTCTATTTCTGCCTGGGTTAAATGCGCAGGAAGTTCAATGGTAGTTCGTGGAGTAATGGCAACCAATACTACCTTACCTACACTTTTTTATACTCTTTGATTGCATTCTCCATCACTTGGCTGGAAGAAACAAACTCACGCATTACATTACCTTTTTTCATATATCAATTGAATATTTTTGTTTATACACGATTACACAAGCAGAATATAAATCCATGTTTTTATACAGGATCGGCTTTAACCGTATCTTCCGGTTTCAGTTTATTTTCCAGACAAATATTAATTGCATTCATCCCTTTTTGTCCACGTTCCAGATCAAACGTCACAATGTCATTCTCCGAAATTGCGGTAACCACATTGTTCACATGAAAAAAATACTTCTCAACACCAGAAAGATCTTTAATAAAGCCATATCCTTTTGATGTATTAAAGAATTCGACTCTTCCTCTTAAAATAACCGGTTCAAG
>VOFD01002974.1_pt1 | contig 24075 bp, 35 predicted proteins | sample 5384101 | NCBI WGS metagenome assembly VOFD01 (sample SAMN12384723, study PRJNA508395) | human gut metagenome | isolation source: healthy gut C | host: Homo sapiens
ATATCATGAATATTGAGTAATTATAAAGCAAAAATGTCCACTTTGACATATCTCGTAAAACTTTGTAGGGCATTGTAAAAACTTTACATTCTTACATGTGTTATAATTTGCTGTATATCAATAATATAAATGTTTATACGTAAAACTTTTTTGCCTTTTGGTTGAAAATATTATTTGCAATAATTTTACATCAACAAAACAAAAAAATATAATGAATATGAAAAAGACAATTATTTTATTAGGGCTACTATTAGTAATGAATTACACTGCTTTTGCAGAACAACGTGGAATATTCATGGATTTTTCATGGTGATATTAATCCTAAAAAAAGACATGGAAGTAAATCGTACACCGATGAAACTACCAATAGAGGTAATTTATGATTCTGATGTGCACACAATAGAAGTAATCGGAAACGGATCATTGGAAGCCGAAGTTTTTCTTTATAATATAAATGGGACTCTTGAAAGTTACTCTCAATATTGAATACTGATTTTACGGTTTTAAATCTAGGTACCTACAGCATACAAATACAAGGTGACGGGTGGTATGCTGAAGGAGAAGTCGAAATAGAATAATATCAAGCAATAAAGATTAAAGTCGACAATAATCCAACAGACCAAACTGTTCAAAGGCGCGAATCCGAAAGTCGTTATAATCGGTAACAAATAAAAATCAAATGAAAAGAAAAAAAGTAAATTTAAGTATGCAGGAAATAGACATTCTCACAAAAAGAATCTCTACATTCCATCAAGGGAGGAATATCAACTAAAAATTCTTCCCAAAATTCGCAAACGTTTCCTATAAAAGATGAACCGTGGGTTAAAATTGGTGTTTCACTAAATTTTTAATGGCATTACGATGAAAAAAGAAAAATATTCTATCAAATATTACTATGATTGACCGTTTTACACAGTCTGAGAAAGACCTTGTAAAAGGTGGATCTAGTAAAGTTAATGTTAAAGCTACTGCTTCTGTGAACTACAAAGGGAGTATCAGGAGGCATCGAAGTCTCTAACAATAAGGTTATAGGTGATTGATCAAGTATCAAGTAAATTAAAAAGGGTGTGCTAAATAAATTCTTTATCAGTAACGACTATTCAATTATTATGTATCATTGAGTATGATGGGTTATTAATGGTTAGTCATTTATAGATATTAATCAAGTTTAGCACGTCCTTATTATAAATAAAATTATGGCAAAAATCTTATTAAATTGGCTACCTCCCTCAATGGAAAGTATGCCATCACCTGCTCATTCTGTTTTAAAACAAACTTTAGAAGGCACGGGACACAATGTTAATATTGAATATTGGAATATTAAACTATGTCCCATATTAGAGTCTTTTCTAAATTTGGGAAATGAGATATATAAAAGGGAATTGGTAAAATTTATACCATTTTATGCTTATCTCGGGATAGAATATAAGCAGAATGCATTATTAAACTCATTAATTGATAATATTTTGTATCTCAAGCCACAATTGCACATAAAAGGAAGAGATGATATAATGTCAGAGTTCTATAGATTTCACGATGCATTCAATCAATACATTGATAACTTTATAGAAAGACGCCTAGTGCATGAAGAATTTCTTTTAATTGGATTTTCTTCACTTTTTTATCAATGGATTATTGCAACAATAATTGCACGCAAAATTAAAAATGCTCTGCCAAAACAGATACTTATAATAGGAGGTTTTGGCACAAAAAAATGAAGCATCCGCATTTCTAAAAAAAAACTTTAAGTATTTTGATTTTGTGTCTTGGGGAGAGGGGAACATTCTTTAAGATTAACTTGTGAGATTCTAACACAAGGTGGAGATATTCATCAAATTCCCAATACGCTATCATCAGATAATGTTATAAGCCCCAAAATCCAACCTCTTCAATATTCTAATATTGATGAACTAAAATTTGATTTTACAGATTATTTTGAGCAAATAGATAATACCTTAGAAAAGAAAGATATAGTACTTCCTATTGAAGGAGGTAGAGGATGTCATTGGCGAAAATGTCATTTTTGTTTTTTGAATACAGGATATAAAAAGTCGTTCTAAATCAAGCGATGTTATCATAGATGAGATAAGAACCTATATTAAAGTGTATGGAGTTAAAAGGTTTTTGTTTTTGGACAATGATATAATTGGCGGAGATATAAAACGATTTAACAATCTCCTTGACGGATTAATTAAAATCAGGGAAGACTATAATGATTTTTCCATATTATCAGCCTGAGATAATCACCCAAGGGGTCACTTATGAAACAATTGCCAAAATGTCTATAGTGAATTTTGAAGGTGTGCAAATAGGATATGAATCTCCTAGTGCTGAACTTCTAAAAAAGATTGAAAAGAAGAATTCATTTGCAAGTAACTTGTTTTTTTATTAAATGGGCTACAACTTTTGGTATATTTATTAGTGGAGCAAATATTATTAGAAACCTTCCTGAAGAAACGGAAAGTCACATAGATGAAGGTATTTCAAATCTATACTATATGAGATTTTATTTAAATGAAGGAAGATTTACTCATTCACATTCGGATTTAGCAATTTGTAAAAGCTTCTAAATATTTCAATAGTTTTAAGAATAAGGGTGTTCTAAATCAATGGTGTCATTCATCTACATTTGATTTCCTTCCCCAAGGCTATATCAAAGAAGAAGACAAATATTCTCTAATATTAGATTTTATGAAATCTGGGCACGATTCCAAATGGGATTTATTTGCAAAGATTGAAAAACACTATATTGACAACAATTACTCATACTCACTTATTTCAAACAAAAACGATATAATATACAGAGAATTGTATAACGGATTGTTAATAAATGAATTAGAGTTTGAAAAAGAAGGCTTGTATTGGAAAGTACTTTCTCTGTGTAACAAGCAAATAAACTCTTTAGAAAAAGTGCTTGTCCAACAATTAAATATAGCAAAAGATGATTTGATAAGTGTTATAGACGCTTTGAAAATGAAAAGTTATTATATAGTAATAAAGATTGCTCTGAGATAGTAACAATTATTAATGCAGAAGAAATAAATTAAATACATATGATACGATGTCTGTTAATTCTTAGTATGGTGCTTTTAAATGTGATGTCTGTATTTTCGCAGGCACTCACTAATAGAACGGATACATTAAATACATATAATCTTAATGAGGTTGTAATAGTTGGGGAAAAACCGCAAATTAAGAACAAAAATGGGGCTATTACGGTCGACTTAAATAAACTAATTAAAGGCAAGGCTGTTTCTAATATTTATGAATCCTTAAGTTATTTACCAGGTATAACGAAAGATATATCTGGAAACTTATCATTGGCTGGTGCAAAAGACCTAACGATATTAATTAATGGCAAAAAGGAGCAACTCTCAAATGAAAATCTTATAGCACTTTTGCAATCATATCCAACTGATAGGCTGAAGGATGTGGAGATAATGTATAGTACACCGGCAAAATACCATGTTGAAGGCGCTTCAATCAATATAATAATGAAAAAGAATTCAGTACTTGATGGATTGCAAGGACAAATTGGACTTAATTATATCCAAAATCATTATTCAAACGGTGCAGCGAATATAGCAAGTACCTATTCCTCCGATAAATGGTCATTCGATGTAATGTATAATTATATTTTAGGCAAGAATTGGTCACATCAGCTTATAGATTCATATCATTTGTTTAATGATGAATATCTGTCAATCAAACAAAATGAGCAAACTACAACAAGTGGACAAAATCACAATGGTCACATTGGGTTTAATTGGGAACCTATTCACGATAACAGTATCTCTGTATCATATAATTTTCAATTTGATCCGATACGATATGCAAGGAACAGTTCTACAGGAACATTAGGTGGATATATAACATCAAAAAATTATATGTCTCCCAATAAATTCAATAATGTTAACATCGATTATAAAAGTTCTTTTTGGGCTAACAATAGGTGGATCTTACACGAACTATAAGGAAAATAGTAAGACACTAATGTTCGAGGAACAACAAGAAAATACATTGAAAAATTATTATTCATCGCAAGATATTAATAAATATCATTTTTATGCAAATCAATCTCATCAAATAAAGAAATGGGGAATAAACTATGGAGTATCTGTGGATTATGCAAATGATTTTAGTTCACAGTCTTTTAATTCTTCCAATGATGGTAATGATTTTAGCACGAAAATACAAGAATATTCAGCAGATGCATATTTGGGTATAGAACGTAGCTTTAAAAATGGTTTAAGTTTTTCAGCATCTGTTAAAGGTGACTATTACCACATAAACGACTATACAAAATGGTGGGTATCTCCACAAGTAGCAATTACATACATGAAGAATCCCAACCATGTTTTTCAAGTAGACATATCGACTTCAAAGGACTATCCTGCCTATTGGGAAATACATGGAGCAGAAACATGGCTAAATAATTATATGGTTATCATGGGGAATTCTTTATTAAAGCCATCATATACATATGAAAATCAATTGGTCTACATTTATCATCAAAAATATATGGCCGTTCTGTACTATAATTATACAGATAATGCTATTGTGCAATTACCATATCAGTCTGCGAATTCGTTGAACCTTATATATCAAACCCTTAATTATAAGTATAATCAAATGTTTGGAATGATGCTGCGGGTTCCATTCAATCTTGGCCAAATATTACAATCAACCGTAACAATTAACGGATATTATACACATAATAAAGTTGATAATTTTCATAATTTACAGATTAATAGAGAAAAAATTCTCTTTATATACAGATTTAACAAATTCAATTAGATTATCCTCCAAATATCCAATTTACATAACCCTAAATGCAATTTGTATTAACATCTTCCTTACAGGGAATTGCAGAATTGAGTGATATATGGAAGATTGATTTAGGCTTTAAATGGACAACATTAAAAGGGAGCGCTGATTTAATAGTTAGTGGAGGTGATATATTGAATACATGGAGCCCCAAATTGGTTGTTAATAAGTATAACCAAAATTTAAGAATGGATACTTATGATATGACAAGGCAATTTAAGGTGTCATTTGTTTATCGCTTTAATAGCTTTAAGCCTAAAACATACGAAACAAATAAATCTCGCTTCGGAATAAGTAAATAGTAGTATATGTTTGGATTTCCTTTTGTTCAGCAACATGATTCTATGCAATGTGGTGTTGCATGTCTACAAATGATAATTAAATATTATGGTTTAAATTGTGATTATCAATATTTAGATAACATATGTTTTGCTACATCAGAAGGTGTTTCTTTGAATGGAATATCATGTGCTGCTAAAGAAATTGGTCTGAAAAGTCTATGTGGAACGTTGACAATAAAGCAATTATCTAAGAATATATTCCCTTGTATCATACATTGGAATCAAAATCATTTTGTTGTACTTTACAAGGTTGATAAAAACGGACATCGATTTTGGATAGCAGATCCTCAAAAGGGAAATACACACTTTCTATAGATGAATTTAAAAAACATTGGGTGAGTATCACAAGTGATACAGAAGATAAAGGAATTGCTATGTATTTTCGAACCGACTGAGCGTTTTTAAACTTTTCTACTGAGGCTGAATTTAAAAAACGCTCTTTTCGGTTCTTGTTTGGCTATTTGCTAACATATAAAAAGTATTTTCTTCAGATTCTACTCGGATTGTTGTCTGGGTGTTTGCTTCAGTTCATCATGCCTTTTTTAACTCAGGCAATCGTTGATATTGGAATAAAGTATAATAATATAGGATTTATATGGCTTGTCCTATTGGGAGAACTAATGATTGTCATTGGACGAACTGCAACAGATTTTATACGCCGGTGGCTGCTACTTCACATTTCCATGCGAATAAATATTTCGTTGGTAAGTGATTTCTTTATCAAGTTGCTAAAGTTACCGATGGCATTTTTTGACACAAAACTCATAGGTGACTTATTACAACGTATTGAAGATCATTCGCGCGTGCAAAACTTTCTTACAGGACAGGTTCTGAATGTAGTTTTTACATTTCTAAAGCTTCATTATATTCGGTGTTGTCCTGTTTATTTACAATAAGATAATATTCGGTGTTTTTATTATAGGAAGCATTATTTACGGATTATGGATTCTCTCATTCCTGCAACGACGAAAAGTGCTTGATTATGAGATGTTTGAGCAGCAAGCGATTAACCAAAACAAGACGTACCAATTCATCACGTCAATGCAGGAGATAAAGCTACAGGACTGTGAGCAACGCAGGCGTTGGGAATGGGAAGATATACAAGCTGACTTGTTCAAAGTTCAGATGAAATCTCTTAAATTACAACAAACTCAAGAAGTCTGGATCTATATTTATTAACGAGGTCAAAAACATACTGATTACAGTTTTTGCGGCGACTGCAGTGATAAACGGTCAGATAACACTTGGAGCTATGCTTGCCATCCAGTATATCGTAGGACAGCTCAACTCTCCAGTAGAGCAGTTTATGTCATTCATATACTCTTTACAAGATGTGAAGATTTCCCTTGAACGAATCAACGAGATTCACGAAGGTAAAAACGAAGAATCTACGGATAATCAGGTTAAAACATTTACTGATGAAAAGTCAATCAATATAGAGAGTATTGATTTCAAATACGATCCTCATGCTTTGAAGAAAACACTTAATGGTGTATCATTCAACGTTCCGGAAGGTAAAAGTGACTGCCGTAGTAGGAGCATCAGGTAGTGGAAAAACCACATTAATCAAACTTATGCTTGGTTATTATCCGGTTATGTCCGGTTCTATCACTATAGCTGGGCGAAACATTAACGAATATAACCTCAAATGGTGGAGACGTCATTGTGGAGTGGTAATGCAAGATGGAGTAATATTTTCTGAGTCTATAGCAAGAAACATCGCCGTCGATGACGGTGAAGTCAATGTAATGAGGCTTGAAAGAGCAGCCCGAATTGCAAATATACATGACTATGTGATGGGACTTCCTCTCAAATATAATACCATAATTGGCAGAGACGGCATTGGTTTAAGCCAAGGGCAGAAACAGCGCATTCTAATAGCCCGTGCTGTTTATAAAAATCCAGATTTCATATTTTTGGATGAAGCCACAAATGCCCTTGATGCCAAAAATGAAAAGACAATAGTAGAAAATCTAGATGAGTTCTACCAAGGGCGTACAGTCGTTGTTGTAGCACATCGTTTATCAACAGTAAAAAATGCAGACCAAATTATTGTTATTGATGGAGGAAAGATAGTTGAAACCGGCAATCATGCATCTCTCATCAAAAAAGAGAGGCGCATACTTTAATTTGGTCAAGAATCAACTTGAATTAGGAACATAATTGTTTTGTGAAATTGATTTTTGAATCTAATAATACGATAGATATGATAAGTTCTAAAAAAAGAAATCATCTGAAGAAATAGAGTTACGTTCTGAAAAAGTTCGTAATCTTTTAGGGGAAATACCTCCATCCATTATAAGATGGGGTACAGTAATAATTGTTGCCATATTTTTGATATTACTATTAGTAATTTGTTTTATGCCTTACCCTTATTCTAATGGAGAAAGTATACTTCAGTATATTGTTTTAAATAAAAATTAATATTTGATCTGTTGTTTTAAATAAAACATGTAGCAAAACTGGAAGTAAATACACATGTAGTAGCATTTACTTCCTGTTTTTATATTTACTGACCTTCCACGTTTTCAAATATATCGTTGGTATATGGTGGTAGCAAATTATCCATCTTATGATGTGAAATAATTTGTTTTAGTCATTCCTTTGAGCGATATCATTCTCAAAATAATCAACTGCTTATTTTGAAACAGAAAAGTTAAAAAGTTAATTAAACAATAAATCAATTACTGTCCAAAGAAAATTTACCAAAGCATAAGTTTGATAAGACTATCACCTTTCTGAACATTAGTGTTGTAGCTGGTTTGATTAAATATATCTTTGATATTTTCTCTTTTTGTATAGGACTTGAGTAAGGTATTACAACTATTTATTTTATAATATCCTGTCTAAAAAAAGTGACAGGGGATAAATAAACCGGTTATACTGTTTTAACGCATCCATATCCAGGCTTCATGTTTTTGTAAGGATTTGAATCGTCTGTATAGAAATAGATATCTGTTGTCTGGTTACTATTTTTTTATAATTTTCCCGTTCAATGGTATCGCGTCCACATCCTTAAATTTTTCAAGGGAAGTTCCTCAATAGAACCGGTTTCCTGTTTCCCGAGACTGTTTGTATAGTGATTGAACAGTACAAATCCTTTCCGGACATAATCAATGTGAATGCCGTATGGACGATTACGGTAAAAGTTTTCTCTGGCTTTTTCCTGATAATTTTCCATTATAATACCGGTTTGACAATTTCAATCTTCAATCCGAGTGCATCAATGATACGGCAGAACGTACTGATACCCGGATCTACAATACCTTTTTCTATTCTGGAGATATAGGACTTGTTGGTCCCGATTTTTTCAGCCAGTTCGGACTGGGTCATCTTTTCCTTCTTTCTGGCATCGCATATAATCTGTCCCATGCAGTAGGCGTATGCCTCCTTACGGAACTCCTCACGTTCAGGTGTTCCCGGCTTGCCGAATTCCGCATCCATGATAGCATCGATGCTGGTCAGGTTTTCATTTCTTGCTTTCATAATACTCCTCCTTTATCTTTAATGCCTTTTCTATTTCAGAAGGCGGTGTCTTCTGTGTCTTTTTCTGAAATCCGTTGAACAGGATTACGATGTTCCCGTCATCAAATATGAAGAATACCCGGAAGATATTGCCTCCATATTCAGCACGGATTTCATAGAGCTCTTCGCGCAGATACTTTACGAACTTGCTGCTTACCCTTTCCTGTACTTTCAGCATATCAAGAATGTAGTATATCTTACGGGCTTCCTCTTTTTCTGAGAGATGAGATAAAGTCCATGAAATAATTCTTGTAGGCTGATATGGTCCTTTCCTGTTTCATGCTGCAAATATATATAAAGTTTACATATCAGGCAACTTTGAAAAGATGAAAATAAATTATTCCTCATTTTCCAAGTTGGTAAAGTTAAAACATTCCGTAACGATGAAGTCTTCTCCTCCGTATTCTGCCAACGCCATGAAATCGGACAGGCTGTCGCAATAGAAGAAGATGGCATCATCATGCTCTTCCGGAATGTTTTCGAGTGCTATGGAAACTTCCGTTTCTTTCATATCATCTTTCCAGATGATACGGCATAAGGCCAGTTGCGGTTCGGTATTGTAAGTCTCTGTAAACTCTTTATATTTCTGAGATATTCCCTTCTTTACTTCAGATGTGTCGCTTATGACTGTTCCGGTTTTTTACAGTTGTCGCACCACCCATACTGAAAAAGACTCATCAGTATAGTGGTCAAAGTCCTTTGTATTGGGATTTATCATCGCTTCACAGGTTACGTTCGTACTTCCGCATTTGCAGCATATAACATTATCTTCTTTTTATGGAAGATGTTTGTTATGGCTTCCAGAATATTGTTAAGCCATACCGGATTGGCCAGAGCCGCCTCATGGCGGCTTGTTACCTTATAATTTTCTCCGGTTATCTTATCATGGACTTCAAGTGTGATTCCTTCTCCGACAGCAGTTACCTTGTGTACGGAACATTCGCACGGATCACCTATCTTGTCAAACCAGATTACGTAAACCGGATTGTCATTGTCTTTAAGTATTACTTCGGAAACCGAGTTTGCCTGCATCAGTGCAAGTATCCTGCCGATGATTTCATCGCACAGGTTTTCAATTCTTTTTTGGAAAATATTCATATTCAGATAAGATTTAGATGTTGGACTTCTTTTTTTTGTATTTCTCCAGTGAAGGCTTGTATCCCTGTTCATGGATAACGTCCTTCAGCGCTTTCAGGGTATAGGTCCGGTTTACGTCCAGTCCGTAGTCTTCCGCAAAGGCTTCTATTCCGGTCAGACAATATCCCATATTGCGGTGTACCGTTTCTGCGTTGATTTCTATAGAGTCATCAGTACCTTTGGGGAGTATAGCCTGCTCCTTCAACTGACGGATCTTGTATTGCAGGCCGGAGGCGAGCCTTTCCATGTTCCTGTCATGGTAGGTCAGTCCGTCCTTGCGGATACAGTATTCCACTGTCCGTCCCATGAAAGAGTTGCGGTATATTTCGCATCCGAGGATGGTACGGATATGTTCCACCTCATAATACCGCATGGCCTGTACATCCTTCAAATCCTTTTGAATCTTCGGAATCCGGAATTGCGGGTCGTTGTCACATATTGTCTTTTCCAGCCATGTCCGGTGGAATGTGGTAATCTGTTTTCTGAACACTGTTTCGGCAGGCATATATCGGTTGGGATGGCGTGTCATGATGAGATAGTATTCACTTTCATGCCATCCGCGTTTACATTTTTGCAGGGCAATGTAAGTGAGTCCTATACGGCAGTATCGGCGGCTGTCATTACGATCTCTGATATGCTCGAAATCCGTTTCACATCCATAGAATTCGGCCGGAAGTCCTGTATATTTCCGGAACTCCATGACACGCTCCTTGAAATGACGGATATTATCCCGGTCTTTTTGACATAACAGCCCTGGACATTTCAGGTGTGATGAATTCCATCCGCAGATAATGGAAGTATTGCGGCTTCTCCTTGAGAACCTTCTCGGCAAGTTTTCTGGTCTGTAGTCTTTTCGGCAGTTGGGGAAGCCAGTACAGACTATGACCGTATTCAATGAAATATTCCACAAGTTTCTTGTTCCAGCGTTCCGATGGAATATCCGGATAGAACGAATCCCTCCTGGCCAGTGCCATACAGACCTCTTCCGTCATCAGGTTCGGCTCAAGATGGAAGTTATAACTGTTGATTTCTCTTTTTTGCTTCAAGTGCATGAATAAGTCTTTCCGGTGTCCGGAACCGTCCGGGAAGTTTGTTAAACAGGTTAGGTTCCAGCTCCATTGCTTTGTCAGCCATGGCATCTCCGCATGTTTGGAGAACCACTCGTAATGTCCGTATGAATCGAAAATGCCATGCAGGTTGCCTGTCTTGTGGCTGATAGCTTTCCATACGGTGTCATAGTCAAGCCAGCGTGTATCCACTTCCTTGATACAGCGTATGGCCCACTCCTTGTAGTATGCTGCCTGTTTGAAACATTTGGGCATCATTTTGTCGATAGTCATGGTTGCGATACGTCCGTCATGGATCAGTTCTTTCCAAAGTCTGAAATCCTTGGCTTGTCGCGGAACGAAAGAAAGCATGACACTTGTTTCATATAAGAACTGTTGTTCATACCTCTCAGAACAGTACCGGTAACCTCCGTTTTGCTGTACATCACGGTAAAGGGAGTATATGGCATCACGGACTGTTCCGTTGTTCCATGAGGATGGAGGGATCAGATGCAGGTAGTTCATGAAATTCCTGTGTGCGAACAGCGATTCAAGTATGTCACTGTTCCTGTATTTTTCCGGTATGTCAGGAAAATTACTCTTTTCGGCCTTTATTGCCTTTAGACAAATTTGGCGGTTACGTTTTTCTTCAGGTATCTTCGAAAGCCTGCCGGGGAACGCCATCCGTAATCTTCTGTTTTGAAAATACTGTCAAGTATTTCAGAAGTAATATATTTCTCCGGCAGATAGTTGACCAGTTCCGGACGGTGTTCGGTCGCGGCCAGTTCAACCATTTCCATTGTGATGAATTTGTCCGGCATACATGATATAGCCTTTGTCATATTGATTTCTTTCATGATTCCAGTTTTTTAGGTTTGATGACTTTTTATAAGTTGTGTTTTGCGGAATACATATACCGTTTTTCCTTTTTCATAGACTCTTTTGGGAAGGCTTCTCCAGGTATCCCATCCGTTGACAATTTCCGGAGTGAATTCCAGTTTACCCGTTTCTCCGATTACGGCAAAGGAAAGTCCTTTGTCCAGAGGGGAAGGTGTATGGTCCTTGTCGGGAACAAAGACAGAAAATTCAGGATTGCTGATTTCATAGATTTTTCCTTCATAGCCCAGAAACCATCTGCCATTTTCATACAGGTAAGTCCAGTCACCGAGCAGGAAAAACTTTTCCTTGCCTGATATTTCCTTTGCTTCGTGAATGGGATTCCCATTATTCAAAGGCCAACAGCTTGTCTTGTTTTCGTTTGATGACAGGCTTCCTCCCAGATGGAGCAGGTTTCCCAAAGTGAGCAGTTTTCTCACCCTGTCTTCCGTACGGTAGAATGTCCTGAGTATTCTTCCGCAGTTTTCAAAATCCCCTTTTTCAAAAACGGTGATGTACCGTATTCCTTCCGGCAGGGACATTCCGATGTAAGTGTTTTCATCATTTGTCATAGTCGTATATTTTTATATGATTGTTTATGAATGGGATTCTTTGTCATTCCAAGTCTCTTGCGCGGACTGGATTATAGGGACAGGACTGTACCAGGTAATTGGTATTTCTGCCCTGAGTCTGACTGTGCTGTCTGAAACATTCGATGTCATCTTCCTCCAGTTTCAGTTTTCTTCTGTTCTTCTGCAGGAAGTCTGCTGCCTTTTCTATGGAAGAGAAGACCGCCTTTGGCTCGAATGAACTGTATTCGTGCCATGCGTTGCAGGCTGAAAAGGATATACATTTCAGCCTTTATTCTGTTACTTGCTGCCATATCTTATTATTACGGTTGATAAACGACAAAGCCCGATTCCGCTGGTGACGGAACCGGGCCTGTTGTATTCGGTTTCAGGTTTTAATTCTGGTTATATGAAAGCAGGAAATCGGCCATTGCTCCATTTTGTGGAATCATGGCAGGAAAATCAGTCTTTCCCGGTTTATAGATTTCTGTCGCTACATTGTAGACATCCCACGCTGTAATGTGTGGCTGTTCAAGTGAGAGTTTGAGCAGTTCTTCCGTAAACACGGAAATCTGTCCCCTGGTTAAGCGGATAGGTATCCACCTGCGATGCCAGTCTTTTGTCTGCACTGTCATGGGATACACGCAGAGCCGTCAGCATACCGATGATCATGTATAATTCACCGGGTGTCAACACCTTTTCCTTGAGTCTTTGGATTCGGCTTCTGTCCGCATCCATGTTACGCTCAAAATTCTGCATCCAGTCATCCACCTTTCCGAACAGTTCCTCGGTAGTCACCTTGTCCTTGCCGTAGTTGGCAACACTTCGTTCGGGTGAAAGGATACACTGATTGTGGCAGATACGTACGCAGGGACATATTGCCGCCTGGATACCGTCCTGATGGTAGGCTACCACGAGTGTGGTTGTCAGTTCGTCGGTATCCCCGTTCAGAATACGAATGGTGGTGAAGATTCTGCGTAGTACATGTGCCTCTACCGCCTTCTCTCCATAGGTCTGTTCCACCTGCGGCAGGATGACCACTCCGGGCTGTGTCCGGTTCTTGTTCTGCGCGGCGAAGATCTCCTCGACCTCGTAGTTCAGGTTGTGACGACGGCAGATGTCCGTTATGCGCTGGATGACCTGGTAGTGAGATACCCCTGACCGGATTGCCGTAGATGTCGTTCTCCTTGTAGGTACGCTGGAGTGTTTCAAGGTCCATTACTTCGATTCCGTTGTTCTGGAAATCAAACTGTCTCTGATTGTTCAATGTTGCTAAAGCTTCCATAATTATATTTTTTAAAAGGTTGGTAATTATTTGTCCAATAGGTTGATGATACGGACTGCCTCTTTGAAGCGTCCGATATTTTCCGGAAGAGGATTCCTGTATTCCTCTTCCTTCATGCGTCTTATAGAAGGTATTCCCGTCAAGGGCAGAGCACTGGTTGACTTTCCATCCGTCGGTGAATGCCTTCGGCTGGAAACTGTCATGACAGATCACTTCCCCGACACATCCGTGGATAAGCATGTTGCATACGGTCATCATGCAGCAGGTCCGGCTGATGTCTTCTCCGACCAGATAGTTTTCCGGATTGTGCGCATGGTATGCCAGCAGGAGTCTTCCGCTGCCGCATGTGGGATCTCCCATCCTTTCCGGTCTCTTTTTTACCTGCCGCGCACATGACCATGAGTTCACAGATATGTGACGGCGTGAAGAACTGTCCGTTTGCCTGCTGTCCCGGTTTTGAGCAGTAAGCCATGTGGAGTTCACCGAAAGCGTCGAACCAGCCCGACCTGCCGATTTGTTTCTGCATGATACGTGTCCATTCGGCTGTCATTTCCATGAACGAGGCGTTTTGCTGACGCTTGTATTTCCAGTTGCTTATTGGCGGTGCTCCCGGAGAGAAGCCGTGGATGATGAAACGCAGCAGGTCGTTGAATACGGTCTGTATTTCATAGCCGCATGAGGAGGCAAAGCCTGTGATGAGCCTGTCAAGCGGCCTGACTTCGTTAGAGATTTCATATCGTGCCATATTCCTTTATTTTATAATTGGTTATAGACTGTCGTTGATTCTGTATACTGTTACGGTATGGTTTTCATTGTCCGTGTGGATTCTGACCGGACCGTATCCCATGAATTTTATGCGGATTTGTCCGTGCTGTCCCATACCGTTCCACCGCTCACGTGATATTTCCTTAATATCCATGCGGTATCCCCAAAGTACAAGAGAGTCAGGCAGGATTCCCTTGTAGAGTCTGCCTTTCAGGATTGCGGCCAGGCTCGTCCAGCTCGCTTCGGCTGTACAGCGTGAATGAATCGCTGCGGAAGGTGTATTCGCCTGTCCTTTCCCTGTCCCGGTATTTCATGATATGATAGCGGCACCAGTTACAGGTGGTGTAACCGTCATACAACGGATTCGGTTCTCTGTATTCCCATTTCCTGACCGGAGCGTCGAACCTGAGACTACCCGTATTGCTGCGCTTCCCGAATCCCCATGTCCTGAATATGCGGATTTCTGTACCTGCGGGTTTCATGTTCCGGATATTGACCTGAGTCCAGGGACTTCCGGTGGTATCATAGGCGGCTTTTCCCATGCCGTCGAAACAGAATACCGTTTCCGGTATCAGGCATATATCCGCATATTTTCCTGTTATCCGTTCTATATGAGCTTTTCCGAAATAGTCACCAGAACGTGTGACAAATTCAACGCAGTCTCCTTCTGTCGGGTACATCTGCCTGCTTCGGACATTCTCCATCAGTTCCAGCATACGGTTCACTTTTTGTACTTCCTTTTCTGTAATGGGATACCCGAAGTCACCGTTTGCCAGTTCAAGGCTGTCAAGGTCATATCGTATCTTTGTATTCATCCTGTTCTCCTCCTGTTTTGTGTATAGCGTTCAACCTGTCGGGTGATCATATCACAGAATTTCTGGCCGTTTTCCCCCTCTCCCCTGAAATAGGCGGCCATCATCAGCAGGTTCTTGTTGTAATAATGCACCCATTTGTCATGGAAATGTGCACCGAGAACCTGTCCGAATGTTTCCTGAAACAGTTCCGGGTCAGATCCTCGTCCTGTCTCCTGTTGTATTCCCATATTGCCAGAAGCAGCATGTCATTGTAATTCAGTCTCATATTGCGTTGGTATTTGAAGTGGCTATTATGATGTTGCAGCAACCTGTCTTCCTGATATTCTCCTTCAGCTTTCCGTTGTTTACCAGTCTGTCGTATGCCGCATGCACGAACCTGTATGCCGGTGAATCATATCCGATACCGTGCAGATGTGATGTCGTCGCCACATTTATCCGTGATGCCATCATGAAAAGTATGTCCTCTTTCCCTGCCCGGCGGTTGCTGAAGGCATCCAGTATATTCCGGTGGATGCACGTTCCGTATCTGGCACGGTAATATTCCATTTCTTCTTCATCGGTGAAGGAATACACCTCTTCCGCTATCGTATCCTTTACAAGACGGAATGTACGGTCTCCTTTTTTCAGTATGGCTGTAATCTGTGGAATATGCAGTGTTTCACAGTAGCCGCTTATTTCCATCGGATGCACGTACAGGCGTGTCTTTCCTTTTACAAGATACATGGCCTGTGATGTACAGCCTGTTCTGTCCGTGTCGAATCCCTCTCCATGAAATTTCTCTTTATTTCCTTGTAGAATGCGTCCGTTTTCTCATGGGAAAGACCTTTTCCCCATTCATATCCGCTTTCCAGACTGAAAAGCAGATGGAAGAGGGTTGTCCGCCCGGTCTTGCTTTCCCAGTAGCCGTAAAGGTCGGCCGTGCCGGATTTCGGTCCGAACCTGTATCCGTCCGGAGTATAGCTTTCCATCACTTCCAGGAGTGAGTTCATGAAATTTTCCGATTCTTCCGATTTCCACCATTCTGACGTATCGTCATCCATGGCATAAGCCGGTATATGGTTCATAACCTGTAGGCATTCCGGAGTTTCTTTCAGAATGTCCAGCATCCTTGTGACGGCTTCCTTCCTTTGTCTGATGGAGAACAGTTCTGTTCCGGTCTCCGCGTGAAGCCTGTTCTGTGTCTTCTGGTCTGTAATCATGACTTCTGATTTTTATTGTTATACATTGTCTGCCTGTAAGGTACAGGCATTCTTATTTCTTGTTGTCCCTGTTGTCTGTTTGCCCGCATCCCTGCAAGGCTTGGCGGAAAAAAATACCGGAGCGAAGCGAGGATGATTTTTTTCCAGACAACCAGCCCGGCAGGGCCGCCTTGCGGGAGTTGCGCGGCAAACAGCTATTTTTGCAGCAAGAAATGAGGATGCTGTCATCATGTCTCCGGCATAAAAAAAGGGAACCCCATATTGCATGAGGCTCCCCAATACAGACTGTCGTATATATGTCAGGTATGTATGCTCCATCCGTGGAAACGTTCCATGATGACGGCAAAGGATTCGTCCGGATTTCCATGATACAGCAGTCCTCCGACAATGCCTGTATTCCCGTCCGGATAACGTTCGCAGAATCCGAACGAATACGGCGCATGGTCGTAATAGAGTTCGATTTCGCATGGGCGGCTCTCGTTCTTTTCCCATTGTTTGAGACGTTCAAGACAGTTTTCCAGGGTCTTGTCATTGATGGATTTTGCATACTGTACGACCTTGTCGTAATGCTCTTGTGAACAGCAGATTTTCATATCGTTTGAATTTATTGGTTAGTAAATGTTTTTTCAGTCAATCCAGAAAGTGCCGCAATGAGGGCATCTGCATCCGGCAGGATATTCATTCGAATATCGTACGTCACGGTGACGCTTGTAGTTCATGTCACCGAAAGTGCATTTCCCGCTTCGGAATGTCTTCTCGTAAGCAGCTTCCTGTTTCTGGTATTCAGCCATCCGGCTTTTACGGACCGATCCGGTAAAGGTTTCATGCCCGTTTCCCATTTTGTGGAATCACACCAGTCATTGGTCATGCCGCAGACTTCATTGGCATAGGAATAGTGTACCTGTGAATCGACAAACAGGTTCTCCCTTCGGAAAGGAAAAGTGATGTCCAGCGAAATCCGTACATGATGTCCGGAACCGTTCCGGCTGTCGGCAATGGCCACCACTACATTCCCGTGGAAACGGATACTCTTAAAATCGGTTTCAGGGTCTTTGCTGATAAGCCTGTCAAACATGGCGTTGAAGTAGATGCGCAGTTCTCCGCCGTATGTGGCATTCCCTACCAGTTCCTCTATCTTCTCGTCAAACTGTCCCTTTTTCAGATGCAGTGCGCGGCGTACCTTATGGCAGGCCATGGCGACCGATTCTCCCCGCAGTGAACAGCCGGTCAGGTATCCGCTGATTTCCACTCCGAGCGAATAGAAGAAATTAGTGACGGACGAGTTGCGTATCAGGTCTTTTACCGGGTCGGAATCGTTCCGGTCGTAGATAAGTTCCCTGATTTCATCTTCATGCTCTTCAAACTCTCCGGCAAGATTGTCCGCTTCCATATTCTTTCTTGTCTCTTCCAGATAGTCGTGCATGTTTGAGCCTTCCTGCTCCTCATACCATTCGTATGCCTTTTCATAGAGCCTTTTCCATATTGTTGGAACGGACGCATTCCTCCTGGATGTCTTCATGCTCATCAAGGTCATCCCGATAATCCACATAGTAAAGACTCACATACTGTGGAATATAGTCTGTAAGTTGTAATGTCTGGTTCATGATTCCTGGTTTTAAGATTTATACAAACGAAAAAGCCCTGCTTGTCGTGCAGGGCCTGATTCTTGTGGAACCGTTGCCTTTGGAATGTCTGTTTGTATGGTATCTCCATGTCTCAAGCAGATAATCCTTGGTTCCCTTGATACTTCCGTGTACCATACATCCTTTTTCATCGTACAGGTAGCAGGTGTTAAGGAGAACCGGTATGCCGTCATGCACCTTGTACATGTGCAGGCTCAATATCATTCTTTATGGCGGCAGACTTTTCCTTTTCCACTTTTTTTGTGTATGGCTTTTCTGACCTCGCCGATATGGAGAGATGTATAGCCGATTATTTCCGAATGGAATGCAAACTGATATTTTTTCATAACACTTTGTCCGTATTAAAATTCTGATATAAGTTCATCTTCATATACTTCCAGTTCAAGACCGCTCTCGACAATCCTGACTAGCCAGCGGCATTCCAGTCTTTCTATCAGTTCGACGGCACGGTATCCCTTATAGGGACGTCTCAGAAATACAATGTCTCCGGTTTTCATATTTGTTCCTCCTTTTTATTGTGCGTAAATTGTTTCTATCAGTTCTGCATCCGTAAGATAGCGCAGTTCCTGTGTGGAGCAGAACAGACAGATGCCATCCAGCAGTTCATTTGCCGCAGCATCCTGGTTCCGTACTCCTTCGATCAGAGATTCTTCCAGTTCCTTGCTTGAAACAAGATATATTCCGTGAATGTCTTGAACAGTTCTCAAAGGGAAATGTCTTTCCTGATAGATGATGTCCTTTATCATGTCATCCTGTGGTGGCAGTTTGGCGCTGATTGTCTTGAACTGTTCGGGTGCGAGTTCCTTCAACCTGTCAGGATTGAAGTGGAACATTCTGAATCCCAGATATTCAAATCCGGCAGGTTCTGCTATTCTGTTATTGGTCAGAAAATCATGCACATGTCTGTTGCAGTCCCGGTTGTCCACATAGGCATGGAACGGGGGAAGGGAATTGAGGTTGACGGTGATGTCCGTGTAGGATTCCCAGCATTCCGGATTCTCTTTGGACCGGGATTCAAGTCCTACATACAGATTATCATTGTCGATATAACTGTTCAGGATGAGTCTGACCTCAATGAGCTCAGCCGGATCTGTGGCTGGTCTCCAGTATAGAGTGTTCGATTTGTTCATACTTGTATTGTTTTTATGAGGGAATCCGGCAGTTACTCTACCGCATTCCCCTAATGTTATAATTTTGATATTTGTTATATCCTGTGCGGATTCCTTTTTCACGGTCCTCAATCTTTTTAGGAGATACAGGAAATATTCACGGTCATAGATCCGGAAAAGAAATTCCTCTGATGTCTCCTTGATGTGTCCGATGAAAGTTGCGGATTCCCTGCCGGGAGGATATTGAAAGAAATATCCGTCGGAAACAAGGATGAGCTTCTTTCTGGATACATGGTCTATCAGTTTGTCAGGAGTTTCGTAATGTCCTTTTCCTTTATAGAACTGATAATGGTTCCTGCGAAGACTCTTCAGGGTATTCGCCATGTCTGTCCTTGCTTGTCTGGAATCTGATTGGATGGCAAGGTTGCAGATGAATACAGGCTGTTTTCCGTCCAGTGAAAAATAATAGGGAATGAGTTTAAGACTATTTGCCTTATCTGTAACAGAATCTATAGGGTTAGTCTTTATAACGGTTGCTTTTCTGTTCATGATTTTCATGTATTGGTCAATTTGTCTGTCCAATTCATTTGGAGGAGTTTTTATAGAACGTAGTCCTTGGAAATAGTGTCCATTTCGTTCAAAACAGAAAGGGTATATATTTACATAGTGTACGGTTCACCGACAAAAAAATGAATCCTCTTTTTAAATACAGAGGGGGAGAACATCCATCAGGTAAAAATAGTCTTCTTCAGTGATTTCTCTGAATGGTGCCTCCAAACTATTGTAAAAGATACGTAACATTTTGTTGATTCTGGATTGGGTAACAGTAATAAGAAAAGGATTATTCTCCCGTATGCGCAGTTCTTCGATTGTTTCTCCGCCATAGTCATTGCGGAATTCGTCACTCATACTAGTCAGGCATGTTCCGCCGAAGTAGCGGGAATCGATTACATATTTCAATCGGTCTTTCATGTCTTATAGGTTTTGAAGGTTCAACACTCTTTTGACTGCATATACGGCATTCTGTGTAAGTTGCCGTTGCCATGCCTGGTATCTCGGCGACCATTTGAAACCGTATGATTTAAGATCCTTACGTTTCTGGTCATCCGGAATACTGTCAAACAGGATTTGCAGGCGGTCTGCCTCATAGTTCCATACCAGCGTTCCGCCTTCAAATTTCAGTTCACGGTTTTCCCGTTCTCTGATTTCCTGAAGTTTCAGTCTGGCCTGGCGTGCCATTTCCGGCAGTTGGAAGAAACGGTTCCGTGGAGTGATAACCGGTTTTTGCATTTCGCATTGAAGTCTGTAATGAAATCCACCGCTTTCTGCACGATTTCCACTTCTCCTTTTCCTGCATAGGTGCTTACCTTATTAAGGATACTGCTGACGAACAGGGCACGGCTGTATCCTCTTGCCTTACCTGTATCAATATCATGGATGGTCTGTGCGCTGCTTGCAATGTCACGCTTCAGGCGGTTCCATGCCTCCTCCTGCTTCTGTTCTTCCGGTTTTGCAGCCTCTTTCATCCTTTTCATGGCAGACTTGAAGCGATTACGCCAGTCGTGAAATTCATCAAATCTTTTCTGGTATGCGTCCAGTGCCTTGTTGTTACACTGGCAGTTGAACTTGGCTGGTCCTGTTACCATCGGACTGGCACATCGCGATAGACTGCCCAATAGGGCGGAGAACTTACTGTGGTATGCACTGACATACTCGTTCTGCTTTTCTTCCGGAATCTGTTTCAGATCCTCTACAAGTTGTTTTTCATATTGCATGATGTCTGTTTCCGCCCTTGCTTCAGGTTCGAAGGAACTCCATCTGTATGCATTGTAAGCGATATCAAGCATGTCTTCCAGATAGCCGGGATACAGGAATTCCACTGCTTCCCATTTTTCAAATTCATTTGGATGCAGTTCTGTTTCCCCATCTGCCGTTTCGATGGTGTGTACATAGGAGCCCATTCCCGTACAGCGTTTGCGGAAATGAAAAAGGACGGCTTTATCGTCCGTCCCCTGTTTCCTGATTTTCTTCACACGGTAAGCATTCTTTCTTGTTAACGTGACAACCGTCTGTTTTCCGGTCTTGTCCTTCATGAGGTCTGCTACTGTACCTTCACATACCTTTTTTCCAACTTCTTCAGTCATATTCTTTTATTTAAATTAGACATGACCGGCTCCGTGGAGCCAGTATTTCAATTTCTTACTGGCCCTGCTGTTCTTTGCCAATGACCGGTGCAAGGCTTGGCGGAAAATTCAAAATTGATGATTAGGCTTGCTAGGGATTGACATGGTTTGAATTTCAGTCTTTATTTGTCGAAAAATTTGTATTATAATTAGGATATTCAGTAAATGTCTCTACTAAATAAAATGGCATGTGAAGTGATTATGTTCTATCATCTTTATATGCCATAATGTGTTTTAGCGACATTTACTGAATCTCCCTAATTAAATTATAATAAATTATTTTGGCATATAAATATTTCAAATATGAGATATACGTTGGTTGACGGACTTTTCCTTATGTTATTTTTTAGCTTTATTGAATTCAAAACTATATTTTTAAAGATAATAAAATAAAAGTTGGTACTTGATTGGTTTTTGTATTCATATTTTTTTCTGCAGTTGAATTTATTACAAAATTTTTTCTTTGACTAAAAATATCTATCCAAGAAAATGTAAATATTAGATTTCCTTTTTTGAACGGTTTATATATTAAGTCAATATTCCATAGTATTTCAGATTTTAAAGATGTATCAATATTGTCTCCATAACGATATAAATAAGAAAAATTACTATTAAATTGGAGATTCTAAAAATGTCAATTACATTGTTTAAACCAACTTTATAATTCATAATTGACATCTTATTTTGTTCTAATGAATTGATTGATTGGTATAAAGAATATTCTCCAAAAAAATCAATATTTCCCCAGCTAGGGCGAAAGCTAATTTGCCCTTTAACATTTACACCAAGATCTTTTTGTTATACTATTATAAGTGTCATTAGAAGAAATCTCATTAATCAAAAGTCTTTTATTATTATAAAAAAAATATTATTGTAAGCTGAATAAGTAAATGATTTATGGGTTTTATTCCAGGATATTGAAGAGTTAAAGTCCCATTACCATTGATATTTATGGGGGTTATTTCTTTATATCCTGTCCTTGAGTTGTATAATATATGTTCTGTTATATCATTGGATTTTATATTAAAATTTACATTTGTTGATAAGCCAAATATTCCAGATACATATCCACTTATAGAGTGTAAAAAAGTTCTTTTTAAGAGTGGATTACCTTTATAAACATTTAAGGGGTTATTGGTATTCTTTGTAGACAGCATCATTCTAATTCAGGCTGACTTGTATAACCTTCATAATAAAGTGATATATAAATGTTATTTTTTTTAGACCATGTAGATTTTAAATCATATTTCACATCGCAATTTTTTTTAAGATGGTATCTGCTTGATTATCAAAATATGATTGAATTATATTTCTTCTTAATGGGGAATATTGAAGTTTTGATTTGATTTCCCAATTTGTTAATTTATACTGAATATTTAGGCCAAAATTATGCATGGTAGAGTTACTTTTTGTTTTATAACTTAAACTATCAATATAAGTGGTAGATTTATTTTCTTTGTTGTCTAAATAGTAAACATCTCGAACTAAATTTTCATTATTGTAATTGATACTATAATAAGGTTCTATTAATAAATTATCTTTTAATTTATATATAAAGTTAAAAGAGGTTGATATTTCAAACCTGTTGTTGGGTATCATTGCTACTTGTTCTTTATTATATAAAGAATCAAGAGTATGATAAAATATAGTGGAATTAGATTTATCTTTTCCTTTAAATACAATATGATTATAATCAATCGTTACTTCTGAGTCTATTTTATCTGATATTTTTTGTATCCATTTATTTGTTAATTGAAATTATGGCTTTTTATATTCACTTGTTGAATTTAAGGTGTTTTTATTTAATTTTATTGAATCGGATATTTCTTGCCAATCATATTTCAAAAGATCAGAGTATCTGTTAAGTGTTAATGTCTGATTGTTACTGAAAGAATAGTTACTGGAATAATCATAGCCTAAATCGAAAAGAAATGAAGTCTTATTACTTGGTTTCCAATCTATAAATGTTCTATAATTCAATTTGTTTGTTTTATTTGAATTTTCATTTTTTGTAAAAGAATAGAAATTGGTAGGATTTAGGTACTGTTCTTCATATTTTTCAGAATAAGCACCATTTATAATATTATTATAATTAATGCTTCCAGCAATGGTAACTTGCTCATTTATTTGTTTATGGCCATTTATCCCAACATTGTGTGACATATTGCCATCATACTTATTATATAATTCTTTATTGCTCCTTTCTGCAAAAAAAAGATAAATTTGTTCCATTTTCTTCGAAGTAATTTGTTTGTATGTTAATATACTGTTTATTATTACTTCCATATCCACCTTCTATTGAATTCAAAAATGCTCCATTAAATGCGGCTTTTGTTTTTAAATCCAGAATAAATAAATTATCCGATCTGCTATATGAATCATCATTTTTTTAGACTGATATATATTTATTTTATCAATATAAAAAGTTGGTAGCCTTTCTAAAACTGTTTGTATATTACCATCAAAAAAAAAGGTTTACCATTTAATCTTATTGATTGTATTGGTCTACCATTATATTTAAGAGAGTTCGTATTTTTATTATAAACCAATCCTGGAATTCTACTAAGAAATTCATTTAAGTATGAATTTAATGGTATTTTTAAATGCTTCTGTATCTATAATTGTCGTATCTTTTTTTGAATAATTTGAGGTTTTGTAGCTAAAACTGATATCTCATCTAATTGAAAATCACGATCTAATAATATTATAGTATCAACATCCTCTTGCTGATAATTTGATAATATGTATATATTAT